>Ga0208379_1000110_pt1 | contig 39417 bp, 88 predicted proteins | sample CryBogCBE02Aug07_FD_184559 | JGI IMG/M metagenome (GOLD analysis project Ga0208379, IMG submission 184559) | Freshwater microbial communities from Crystal Bog, Wisconsin, USA - CBE02Aug07 (SPAdes) | ecosystem: Environmental > Aquatic > Freshwater > Lake | place: Crystal Bog, Wisconsin, USA... | reverse complement strand
GAAGCATAAGCATCAGAAGCATAAGCAGCAGCAGCAGCATCAGCAGCAGAAGCAGCAGCAGAAGCATAAGCATCAGAAGCATAAGCAGCAGCAGCAGCATCAGCAGCAGAAGCAGAAGTAATAGCATTAAGTTCTTCTAAAGAACATTCATCTAGCCCAAATTTTTCTGCTATATTAACGGCATCTATACTTCTTTGGTCTTTCATTAAGTGAATGACAGTTTTTGCACATCTAGCTTTAGCTAACGTCAACTTATTTAGTGGTAAGTCTAATTTTTTAGCCAACCATAATAACCAATCTCCTCTCCAACTATCCCTTAAAACTTCTTCAATAGTTCTATCACTAGCCCACAGTCTAGCTTCTTCACAAGCATTTATATCAATTAATAATTCTTTAAATGTTATCATTGTTTTGTTTTTAGTTCATTGATTTGTAATTGCAAAGACGCTAATTGTAGATACAAATAGGTATTAATAGCATCTTGATGGGAAATGTTTGGGTTGCCAAGAGTGATGCCATCAACTGCTTTATGTGCTTGTTGTTGTACTTTTTCAGCTAAGTCTATTAATTCTTTGTTATCTAGGTTCATTGTTTTGTTTTTAGTTCTTGGATTTCGGTTAGTTAGCTTGTTGGCATCTGTATTCAGTGCTATATAAATCATCGGGAGAATAATTATTACCATCATCTAACCAAACTTCATTATGAACTATTTCTATCATAATTATAAAATATCTCTTTGGATATTCTTTCATCACCCAAACACCCTGACCTACTTTTAATCTATTAATGTTCATTTTCTATTTGTTTTTAGTTCTTGGATTTTAAAATAGCACACTAACATTTTTTTAGTTAGTGTGCATTATTTTGTTAGTTCCCGTAGTTCTTGATTGCTTTCTCATACATCTCCCTTCCATGATTATCGTATTCTTCTTGGGTGTACAACCTAATTGGTTCGTCAGATTCTAACTCTGCAATCCATTTGTCAATTAAATGTTGTTGAGCAGCTTTTCTACCCCATTTAAGTTCACGCAATAAAACATCAAGTGGGTGTGCTGATGGTGCATCAAGTGGACTAACATTTTTTTGTTCAGCTTCTTTCTCATTAATATCAATTAATCTGATATTAAGTATCTCGGCATAAGTCCTCATTGCTTTTAGTTGGATAAGCAAGAACCCTCTTTGCTCTCTATCAATTGTGTTCCATTCTTCTGTGTAATCAATGAATTTCTCTAATTTAGAAATCTTCTCATTTAGTTCTATCTCTTCTTGTAGAAGTCTTTCAATAAATGTACTCATGTGTTTTGTTATTCAGATAACCCTGTCTACGGTTTTAGTGTTTTTAGTTCTGCAATTTTGTTTTTAGTTCTTGGATTTTTTTTAGTAATTCTATTTCAACTGATGTCGGGAAAAAATGTTTACTCTCATTCACCCACTTCTCTAATTCATCAAAGTTGTTGTTAGCTTTGTAGCTTAATATTTCTTCTATAATATCTTTTATCGTATGTGTTTCATTTGATGTCAGATATACCCTGTTCTTAATAAAATGTTTCTCTATTATCTTCTCTATGGATGGGGAAGTAGGTTGTTCTTCAAATTCAATACCTGAATCTTTTAGGAATTGAATTGCTTGTTCTTTAGTTTTAATAGTACCCATGACAGTTTTTATAGCTTCTAATTGTTTATCAATTACTGTTCTGTCTGTTATAGTCCATCCTCTTTCTACTTCTTCTGTCTTTGGTTGAATGGATTGGAATTTCTCTTTCAGCTCATTAGTAGTATAAAAAATCAATCTAGGTCGTTGGTCTTTATCTGTCCAAGTACCTATTGAAAGTTCAACGTAAAATCGTTTTGCCCATTCTTCAAAATCCGTATATTGATTATACATCCTTGATTCTGATTTAGGTTGCAATAACTTCATAATAGCTTCAACCTTTTCGTTTCCACTCATAATTGTATTGGATATTACAACACCTACTTTTAACTTTATCCTTTCATAGTCAAAATCAATTTCACTTTCTGATTGAAGGGCTTCGGTGGCTATTATAAAAATTTCTGCACAACTCTTTGATATTATCTGAATGTTCTTTGTTATTTTAACTATTTTATGTAATGCTTCTTTATGCTTATTCATGGTTGTTGTTTTAATTATGAATACCATATTGCAGTTATCATTAAACCCAAAATACTAGCCATTGTTAAATAATAAAGTCTAACAGCGGATTTTTCTGCAATTTTTTTTACACTTGGTTCAAAAGGATTCATAGCGGCAATTGCTAAACAAATAGCAATTCCTATTATACTTGTAATACAAATAGAAAATAATATTTTTAATAGTAGTGGCATGCTATATATTTTAGCTTAATAAAAGTTTAATAATTATAATGAAAAAAATCCAAATTGCGGCTACTAATAACAGTGGTGAAAACACCCATAACCAAGGCCAATGGATGATACCTGAAAGTTTTAATAGCATTAGAATCATGGTGATTGAGAAAGCAGATATTTTCATGGTTAAATTGATTTAAATACTTCTTCTGGTAACTGGAATTTTTCTTTTACTGCTTCTTGGATTTTCTTTGCATCTCCTAGGTGATAGAGTCTACCGTAATGCCACGCGTAAGTATTGATATAGTCTATCAATGCTTCCCTTTCCCTAGGCGTTAGCATCTCGTTTATATCATCAAGGTACAATTTATCAAAATTTGTAATTTCTTCAGGTGGATTGGGCACCAAAATTACAATACCAATCATTACAAAAAACACCGACGTCCAAATTATAAAATCTTGTATCATATATTATTTTTTTATTAATCAGGCCAAGCTGATTTCATGGAATGAGTAGGTCTGCTAGGTTTATCGTCTATTTCTTTTACAACGATTATTTTAACTTTGTTAACGGGTGTGCTAGCTTTCATTTTTTTTATAAACGTTTCTGCCTCGTATTCATTAATAAAATGCCAGTGTATCAATCCTCCTTTGAATGAATTTGTACTAAATGTTCTCCACCAAAAGCCATTGTGCTTTTGTACGGTATACCACGTGTCGGTGCAATCCCCATCTTCGTTGTAGCGCATGTGTTGTCTAATTCTGTACTTGGACATAATTTTTAATTTTATAATACTTCTGTTAAGATTCTCCAACTTTTTATTACTCGATCTTCGAAAGTAATTTCCACCGGTTTTCCTTTGAGTTGATCAATGGTATCCACTTTTGCATCACTTAGCACTTTAGAAACGTACCGCATGATCTCATCGTACTGTTTGCTTCTATCTGCCTCAGTCCACTTGGCGTACTCAGAGCACTCGATACGTTCAGCGTCCCACGCAGATCGAGTATCGCTAATACCCCCAACCTGCACCGGAGAATACAAAGTGAATTCCTAACATACACTCTTGGTAACCATCAAGACCGAAAGTAACCTTTTCTATTTTACCCAATTCTTTTGTCATAGTTTAACTATTAAATGATTGTTTCATATTTTTTAATTCTAATCGCACTCTGTCCCAATGTCTTAGTTCTTGGTTAGAGCTCCAGTACTCATCAACCACATCAGGAGGAATTGCTTTAATAATCTGTTCAACTGTGAATATGGCTATCCCAAGAGCTTTTATATAGCTCTGGTCAACATCAGCTAATGCGTCAAGAACCATCTGAGCGGCCTCGTGTTTAGCCTTGCTCGGTGTCACATCAGATCCAGTAAATTCTGGTGATGCTGCTTCGACCAATTCAAGAGCATTTTCAGATATCCAATTTCCCATGTTTACTCGATCTTTAACAGTAACCCTATAATCGTTATGTGCACCAATTTCTGTAATGATACCGATGTCACCGACTTGATTAATACTACCTTCGTTATCGAGTACTTTTACTTTATCGTTAAGTTGAAATTTTTTCATGTCAATTATTTTTTACTTTTAAAGAATTTGTTAACAAACTCGCTGCTATAGTCTTCATCGTAAGGTCCTTCTAAGAAAAGCAATACTAACACAGATGACGTATTTACTACGGGGCAAACGGTCATTAAAAAATCCGCTCTAGTGGGCTTAAGTACGCTCCATGTGCCCTTTTCGGAATAAGCAATTCTAAGCCAATTCCATACAAATAGTGTGCTTAGCAGATAAACTGCAATACAAATTAATAGTTCCATATTTTTGTTTTTAAATGTTTTTAATTATCCCCGAAGGATACCTTACCGTATATACAAATATCCAATTTGGTACAAGCCAAAAATTGGGAATTCCTCCCAAGTTACTTTTGATCTACGGCCAAAATTTGTGGTTGTTCAAAAAATTGGTTAATAGAACCATTAATAGTTGATTCGATTATCGGCATGAACCTTCCTGTATTAAGGTCGATTCTGTCCAATTGAACTTGGTTGTTGTACTCGATAGAAAATTCGGCAGAGTCGAAATCAACCAACTCGTCGGCATCAGCGTTATCAAAATCCTCTGCAATGTCTTTGCACACAGTCTCGATTAATTTTAACTGCAACTCCTTTGGAAGGGTGTACTCTATAGATTTTTCTTGGGCCGCAACGATTTCTTGTATTTCGGCTACCAATTGGTTAATGATCACTAGCACATTCTCTTTGCTGTAGATCGAAGGAAAGGACTGGGTAATTGAAAGCTCTGTGGCAATTGCCAACTCTTGAATTTTGTCTAATGTGTTTTGCATAACTTTTTATTTACAGATTTTATTTGAATTTCTTGTTAAATACATGATCGATGCTAGTGTTAGCGTGAACAGTACGGCAACTACTGGGTCTATAAATTTCCACATAAACAAAAATACTGCCGCAATAACAAATACCACCACACTCCATAGCATGGCAAACAAAAATACAATGCAGATCTTTTCTAGTGGGTTTGCGTTTTTGAATAGCGGGTGCTTCATATTTTAGGCTTTATTGATTTGGTTATATTTGTCTAAGCAAGCTTTGCAACCTATGACCTGTGCGTCCTGTGCGTGATTAAACGACAATGCCGCAGTGCCACAAAGGTTACCTTTGCCCGATTGGTAGATGTGCGCTGTATTTGACCACACGTTGCCTTTGTTTCCGAATGGGTAAAAATTTGGTTTTAATTCTGATACTTTCATAACTTATTTATTTTATGTTTGATAACGGGTAAGCGTTAGCGATAATGTTCTTGTCTATTGTGCTGTGTTCTCCTCTAAGATCTAGTCTGGCTAATATAGCTTCTGTTTGAGCGTGTACATGTAGTTTTGCAAACTCTATCATCATTTGATATACAAAAGCTCTTTCATTATCTTTTTGTATTATAAAATTAATTTCTGGTATAAACTCTTGTGCTGTATGTATATTCATGGTGTTATAATTGCTCCTTTTATAAAATGATTTGTAACGTTTTCCTGTACGCAAACTGCACTGGTATTATTACAGTGCCCAAACGCTTTGTTGGCAATGTCCATGGCCTCTTGTTGATTGTCCGCAAACACTCCAATTACGTTCGGCTTGCAGTACGGTCTAGTTACTGTGTAGTATTTAACTGTTATTGTTTCCATTGTTAATCTTCTATTTCAAGTCCTAATTCGTCATCTAAATAACTCTTAACTATATCGTAGGCTGTATCACTGTCCAAATAATTGTATAACGCGTACTCTGCTATCGGCGATAGATCTACTTCGTACATTTCTAATAATTCTATTACTTTTGCTCTTGTTGACATAACTTTTATTTTTTATTTGTTTAATAAATTATTTTTAACCATTACCATTAAAGGAGTTTCTCTGGTACCGTGTATCCAATGAAACAACAGATCGTTCACTAGTTCTGCGATTAATGCTGGATCCTCTGTAATGTCCTGCAATGTGGTATCAAACATGTCCTCTACCTCTTGCGTTCTGTCTGTGTTGTTGGCGTCTAAGTAATAATTGATGTCCATAAGTTGTATATTTGGATATATTTTTTTGATGGTGCGAAAACTGGGGAATTCTCGGAGATGGGTTAAGTGAAGGGGCCCCCTAGGCCCCCTCGCTAGCTACAACAACCTAGTACTTTGCTGGACGCTAGCGCCTTGCTAGCGAGATGCTAGCAAGAAACTAGTGAGTCACTTGCAATTTGCCTTACGACGCGTACACATCGGCCAACTGCCACAGACCTTGGTTCAATACCATGTCCTGTATAGGGTTGGTGATTGGGCGCGCTGTACGGTTGTTCATCTGGTACCCACCTCTGATGATGTTCTCCTGTACCCTGTTGAACGTATGCCATAGGGTGTTGGGTGCATCGGCCTCTCTGCGTGGGTTTAATATCTCCATGATCTCGTAGTCCTCTGCTTGTCTGTCCTCTCCGATCCTTAATGCTAAGGCTTCTATTGCAAAGGCGCGTCTGTCTTTAGCACTCATCTCTATACCTGTCCATCTGTTAATCTTCTCTACTGTACCATTCAATCCCTCCATCTTCTGATCAATCATGTTCTGTACTTCCTGTAGTGTATACTTGGTGTGTCTCTCTTTGAATCCTCCGAAGTCCCTGTCCTTAACCATTAGACCATTAGAACATACCAATCTGAATAACCCCATCTCAAAGTTAATTGGCCTAGATCCATCGTGGCTGTTCAACAGTACTACAGTAGGTCTTGCCTCTATCGCACCTGTTGTGTCCTTGATGTACAGATCAGGGTGTTGGAACTCTGTGATGTGTACGCCGTAATTCTGTCTCAATGGCACCTTTGTCCTTGATTGTTTTGCGTTGGTTAACTTCCAACCCAATTGATCCATGTGGTTGATGATGTCCGTGGTCGGTGTGAACTTGTAACGGTTCAAATTGATGTACGATGCGGGCTCAGTAGCAAAGATTGCAGGTGCAAGTTCCTTTGCTTTCTTAAGATCTAATACTTTAATTTCTGTAGGCTGTGATAACTTTGTCATAACTTTGATTTTTATAATTTATTTGTGATGTATAGCGCTCCTAAAAAAAGGAGACAACTGTCTCCTTTCTAACCAATAAATCCGCAACTACTTAAACTGTTGCTAGCTTCTCTGCATTAGAGATTCTACCACGAGTAACGTCGTAAGCTTCATTGACGATGCGCTCGTTGCTGTACTTACCGCTAATCACGTCTGATACGTGGGTAGTACTGTAGCCTGTCATATCGGCCACTTTGGTGATATCACCTACTCTCAACTTACGGTTGATGCGGCTGATCTTTTGGGTGTACGACAATTTGTTGTACGTACTTGGTCTGTTGTTCTCTGTGAATGTAACGTTCATAACTTAAATTTCTAGTGTTGGCAATACTGCCTTTATGTAATTGAATAGGATATAAATATAATCAATCCTGGATGCTGGAGAAATTTAATTTTATGGTGTAAAGTACTCAACCACTTCAAACGTACACACCAAAGAATAATTAGGATCTTCACCTGTGATGTCAAGCGAAATGTATTTTCCAAGTACTTCTTTGTCAATGTTACACGAATTAGGTACTTTTATTGGTTCTGTCTTCCACGCTGTATGAGATTCGATGCCAATCAACATGATCTTATTGGCGGCTAAATTAACGATTCTGTACAATCCTTCAGAATGATAACCGGATCTAGAATTGCACATGATCTTGATGATAGAACCAAATCTAAGGGGTTTGGGTTCGAATTCAAAGTTAGGAAATTCCTCACGTAGCTTAGCTTTCCAATTCGAACACGCAGCTTTGTAAGCAGCTCTTGCAAATTTAGGATCCACTACCAAAGATTCAGAACGTTTCAATTTGCCCTCGTACACGATCTCAAGATCAGCTTGATAGTAATCATTGCGTTGGCCGTTTTCCCAATCCACTTTGTAACGCGTTCCGCCGGTCCATAAAATATAGGATTTTTTAATAGTACCATTCATGTAGTGAGGATTATCACTATCTATACCATTTGGATTATTAGGATATTGGTTTCTACCGTACTCTGATAATCTAACTATTGTACCAACTGCTAAAGGATTCATAACTTATTATTTGTTTAAATGATGTAAATGTACACCTAGTCGGATTCGAACCGACACTGAATAGATTCTAAGTCTATTGCCTCTCCCGTTGGGCTACAGGTGCTTGTATGCTGTGGAGGTAGGATTCGAATGTAAAGTAAGGCGCTTCTTAATAATACCTTTTGGATATCCTGCGCCTTACTAAGTTGCTAAGCAACGACTATTCTTCTTCATCGTATACGTCCGCGAATGGGTTGTATTGATCGTCAGCTGCTTCCAATTCCGCCAATATCTCTAACTCAGCTTTGGTCAATTCCTGATTCAGCGCGTCCTGTACCTTCTGTCTTTCTGGATACCAATACGCTCTGTACTCGTCGAACGTCATTTGTCCAATGTTTACTTTCTCTTCGTCCTTCCATATATCCAATGGACACAGACTGCAAAAATCACCATTGACAATAGCATTACCTTTGGTATCTACTTGTACGATGGTCACCCAACACTGCGGGTATTTGGCTTCGAACTTCTTACTCGCTGCTTCAATATCGTTACACATGTACGTCTTAGACAATACTGTACTACCAAAACGATCAACGATAATTAACTTAGCTAATGGCATAAATAAAAGTATTAAAATGTTAATAAAAATAATAGGAATTCAATTACTTCTTCATAAGCTGAGGATAGCAATTCTCTTTAGTAACTTCCAATAGAACAGCTTCCCAATAAACGATATCATTTGGTTGAGCAGCTAATATTTGTTTAATACAGAATTTAGTATTCCTTAATGCAACTGTACCTTTCCACGCATTCCAACAATAGTCCCATCGATTAGATCCAATACCGTCAAGCATTTTATTAAAGATAGCTTTTGCAGTATCCTTAGGATTAAGCTGTTTTTTTGGCATAAATAAAAGTATTAAAATGTTATAAATAATCTACGAATGAGCACTGGTGAACTACAATCATTGGGTATTGTCTACGAATTGATTACCAACTCAGCAGTCTGTGGCGTAAGGCCTGCTTGGATTAAATCAGCCTTCAACTGTCTAACGCGCATGTACTTACCGTTCTTAACTGCGTATTGCGCCTTGATCTCGTTAATAATATTGCTTTCTTTTCTGAACTGAGCCATGAAAGCGTTGGCCTGTAACAGTTGTGGACGATTCTTAGCGTGCATCAATATGCGTCTTCCTAAAAAATCTGTACACTCTACTGTCATACTGCCTGATTTGGGCTCGTGTAACTTACTGGCAGAGAACGCGTTATATACGGTTTGCTCTGTACGACTGGTGTTATATCTTAACTCATTGAATTCCATTGCTTTATACATAGTAGGCGGTTTTAGGTGTGGTGATGAATATAAGTAAATGTATAACAATCCTGTCAAAGTAAAAAATTTATTTTAAACCGCAACTGGTTGGAAATCAACGCTTTATCACCAAACGTAAGCAGGGAGCGTTCATAACTGATTGGTTACCAATGGAGAATTTTAGAATCCAAGCAGGGTTGGAACGGGTGGGGGCCGTACCAAGCAGATAAAAGACCATCGTATGGGGAGCTCATGGGCAGCTTTTACAACTTTTGGTTAGTTTGTATACGTATTTTTGGATATCGTTTGGTGGTGAGAACGTGTGCAATCTGGGGGATGGTTCTCCCCTTGGTAGCATCTGATCTTGAACAATTCTACTCTTTATGTGGGTGGAATTTTACAACTAAAGAATTAGTTATCAAACTATAAATTTAGTTATAGACCTTTAATCCTTGTTTCCTTTCCAATACCAATCGTCTTGATTATAAAAGTGATTAGTCGATAAAATGACTGTTACTACCAATATAATACGTGTGAGGTGGTTGTACTGCAAATCCTGATGTTAATTTTTTGTTTACCATGGTTCAGGTTTTTCTATTTTAAATTTACCTCCAATATTATCAATTGTACGCCAAATATTTGTATTCCAAATTGTATAACCAAATGGCATATTAGTTGAACAAGATTTATAAATCCAAATAATGAATGTACCTTGACAATACCAAATATTAATATATGGTAAACTAAATGTATGTTGCATAATCTTTATTTTCTTTTCTTTATATTACTTGGTAATTTACTAGCATATCTCCTAAAGTTTCTTCTATTCCTATAAGATCCATCCATGAGGTAATTCTCCTAATCCCTTTAGAAAACTTCTATATTCAGTTTTAAGATTAGGTATTTGAGCATATATGCTGTTTTAGGTGGGTTAAAATTCTAGCATACTTTGCTGACCTTTAATCCATGCTTGTTCTATTGCCTTATCCATTTCCTCTTGTGTATATGTCTTAGTTCTTTTTAGGTAGTCATTGACTGCTATTACATACCAAGAATGTTCGTCATTGGGTGGCAATACTCCTTTCTCTTTATGGTATTCGTTTGCTGCTTCTAGTGGTGTCATAACTCTTTTGTTTTTGATTTGATTAGCAATTCAGGGTTCTCGTATATGTTTCCTATTACTTCTATTTCTTCCCAATTCCATAAACCTTCTCCTTCCCAACCAAAAGATTCCGAATTAACCCAAAATCCTTTATGCCTATACACTATTGTTGAAGTTTCTACCACCTCTCTAGTGTCTTCGCCATCAGGAAGTTCAAAATCATACTTAATTGTCTTTCTAGTAACTATATCCCCTTCATAAATCTCTTTACCGTTCTTGTCTTTTAAGCCTGTGTATTGCAATATTGGGGCATCTTCATATAGCATACCAAAAAACCTATTAAGCCCATAGTTTGATGATAAAGGAGATATTAGAAACTCTCCATCTTGCCATGCTCTAAATTTTATCTCTCTCATTTGTTACTTTTTTTATTATTTAGACCATATTGTTAACTCCAACGAAATGGTTTTGAATCAACTTCATTCCATATGCCAATAACCCCAAACATTAATACTCCAACAATCAATACTACAATAATAGTTAAGTAACTTAATGGATTATATGGGTTTAGTCGATATGCTTTACTATACCCTTTGCCAAGTCTTTTATACCCATTTTCATTACGCCAATCATTATCAACTTCCTGAATAATAAAAAGCCATTTTAATATATTTCTCATTGTCTATTTGTTTTTAAGTTGTTGGATTTTTTCTAGAATAAACATCTCATTTACTGATATCATATCTTTATCTTTCAACATCCACTTCTCTAATTCTTCCAAGGAGTTATTAGATTTGAGTTGTGCTATTTCTTTTTTGAGTGCATAAATTTCATTATTCAATAACCTTTGTCTTGTTCTATAAGACTGCATTACATTCCTCATTACTTTCGGTAGTTGGGATATATCTTGATGAATCAAGTTCTTCGGGATAACTATATTTTGAAGTTATATCTTTAGCAAATTTTGCTTGTTCAACAAAAAATGGTTCATTGGTATAATCTTTCAATGCCCTTTCAAGTAGTATAGCTTTCCTGCCATTTTTCCAAGCTATATCAACTATTATTTCTAGTGGGTAATTCTTTATAGCGTGTTCTTTCCAATTATCACCAAATGTTGCGGTTATAAATGGCTTTTCAACATTAGATTCTATTTCTGTTATTATTTCTTTAAATGGTTTCATAATAATACTTTAGTAAGCACACTACCCATTATTAGATAGTGTGCTTTGATTGGTTAATCTTCTACTGTCAACTCTGCAATCCATTTGTCAATTAAATGTTGTTGTGCAGCTTTTCTACCCCATTTAAGTTCACGCAATAGAACATCTAAAGGGTGTGCTGATGGTGCATCAAGTGGACTAATATTTTCTTGTTCTTTAGCTTGTTGCGGAGTGTTTACGAATAGTACTTCCATTTATTTATTATACATTTCTTTATAGTATCCGATTCCTGTGTCGTATTCTTCTATTATATTTCCATTTCTACCCAACATATTACCATCAACCCAAGCTTCTATGATCTGGTCCCTTTCTGATAAAAGTTGGTAATTAATCTCTGTTGATATGAGTCTTATTACTTCAAAGGGACTTATGTCCTCTTTTATCATTCTGTCCTCTAAAGTGTAAGTAAAACTCCTCAGCATTTGCATCGCTGTTATATTCATAACTTATTTATTTTATTAGAGGTTTGTATAAGAACTTACACTCTTTGGTTTAACAATAAATTTAATCTTTGTTATGTCGTCTGAGCTCCAATTCTTGGATCCAAGATCAAGACGTATAAAATCACACTCTGATAATATCATGGTTACAACTTCTTTTCCTGTGGCATCTAAGATCTTGACTCCTATGTTTAACTCTATATCTTTATGATTGTTTACATAGTTTATTAATCTGTGTTCCACATTAAAATCCGCAGACACAACTTCATGTTCACTTTTTAGTATACCAGATACAGAATACAGTTCAAATTCAACAGGACTCCAACCAATTGGTCCGATGTTCCCTGCGGATCCATAATTCATTAAATTGGACATTGACTTCACAACATAAGGAGGAAGTCCAAGCATTTCTACTATCATAAATCTGTTTTTTGTTGGTTCAAATATTGGTTCAAAGTTATTAATATTTATTTCGCTCCATTCTTTATGTTCGTTATCACCAACTAACTTATAGTACTTACCATTATTTTCCCAAATACAATTCCAATTTTCTTTTATTTGTGGATTATCGGGGTATGCTCTACCTGATCCGTCGTAATTTAGATTTCCTTTTTTGATTTCTTTTTTCATATCTTATTTATTTAAATTAATTATTGACATTATTAAGTAAGCAATACCTAATACGATAATACAATAAGTTGATACTACTATTAATGAATACAATACAGATCCTGTTATAACAAGTCCCATTAACCAGCCTTCTAAGAATTGTCTTATTTTTTTCATATTTCTAATTTTTTGTAGTCTCTTCTTAGCTTTTCTATTTCTTGTTTAACTTCTTCAAAAAATCTTCTTCTAGCAGATACCCCATAATCAATACTACCTTCTGGAAGTTCATTTAATATTTCATCTACTGCTATTAATGCACCGTCTTTTGGTCCGTTAGTATAATCACCATATACATCATTATCCAAATAAGATTGATAATACTTTTCTACTAACTCTTTAGCTTTTTCTTGTGGTGTCATAACTTTTTGTTTTTATTATCATGCTTAATTATTAACATTATTAGTAATACTAATATTAACAATAGAGTTGTTTGTGATATTTCTGTTATCATGCTATACAGTATCTTGTATTTCTTCTGGAATATCTAATTGATCCATGAATTCAGCATCACGTTCTCTACTCAATACTATCATTTCGTAATCATCATCACCTATCATGTCAAAAGAAGGATCCGTTTCTAATTCCTTTACTAATATTGCAAGATCCATATCATCTGGCTCTTCTTCGTATAGACATTTATGCTTAAGTTTCATGTGATTAGTGTCCAACTCTTTAAAACATATAACTGCGTAATTAATTTTCATGCTTAATAAATTGTTTATCGTTTTTAACTGTATCTTCAATGACTTTAAAACATTTCTTGCATTGTTTTATTGTGTAAGCACTCTTTTCTCCAGTTGTACTAACAGTAGTAACTTCTAAAAAACCCCAAACATGATCTTTGCATTCGCCTTTGGTTTTACGTACTTGGAACATATTATAGGTAATTTTTTAAACTGTGTACTACTTGTTTAAAGAGAAAATCTTTAGATCTTTGTTCTATTGGTAACTCATCATAAGGTACGAAGCAAGGATGTTCTTTCTTATCAGCGTCTTTAATTGGTCCGTATTTCCATCCATCCGCTTGCTTTTGCTTTAACCAGCTGTCATGAGACGCTGAAGGACTAGCGTTTGGATTGACTAAATGAAATTCAACTCCTTTGATTGCAGAAGATTTCTGCCATTCTGGTGCATCTGTCCATTCTGGTTGACTATTATCTCCGATACTTTCACAAAATGCTTTATTAATTTCGTGCGCTACTTGAGCGATTTGTGCTACTGACATGTCCATGGTTATATATTATTTATTTTTTGTTTTACCCATTTTTTTGTTAGATATTTTTGGCATTCCCCATGCACCTGGAGGGGTAGGTTCTATACGATCAATAAAATCGTATTCTTGTGCAGAATCTGCTAGAGGTTTAATTTGTTCTCTAAGAGGATTCACTGGTTCTCCATTTTCAAATGTTTGTAGAATTGGTTCTACTTCTTTAATTTGCTCTGTTGTAGTGTCATATACAACTGGTTGAGGAGTTGGTGCAACATTTTGTACAGGTATGTAATCATTATTATTTAAAACGGGTATTAAATCTGTGTCCTTTTTATTATTATCTTCTGTAATTAGTTCTGAGTAATAGTAAATAGTTATAGGTATAATAGGAGAAATAACTACCATTGACCAGAATTCTAATGTGAATCCAACTTGAATCCAATAGTACAATAGATTAATCAATGTAGAAACAACCGCAAAAAATACAGCTGTTCTTATTTTAGCTTCCATCGTAAAGATGAAGATACTTGTTTCTAAACTAACAGCAAAAACATAAGACATAAGAAAGTCCCATTGATTACCTTTTGTTCGAGATATATTCTCAAATACCCATGCAGCATGAGTAACTTGCGTTAATAACGCGAATACAATTACAAATCTTACTAACCTTATCATAATTTATTGTTTATTATTTATTTTAAATGTTTCCAAAATTGATACCACTTTTTTTTCTTGATTGATTTACAATCAGAAAATGAATTATTTGAAAAATCAACTTTATTTAAGTATTTTGAAGTTAATACATTTAAACAAACTTCGTGATATTCTTCTGGTATACCTTCGAAATCTGTTTGAATATTAACTATCATATCTATAGGTCCATCTAATGTATTGATCACAAAGTATTCTTTTAATTGTACTATTGTCGCTGATTTAACACTAATATGATCTTTACCTAATTCATAGTTATCGGGCATATCTTCTTAATTTCTAATTAAAAATAACAAATCTTTTGATTAATTAGATATTTAAATCATCAGTGCGAGTAGGTTCTGAGAATTCAGGTGGAATTTGACTAAATGTTGAGTCTTCAAATTGACTATAATTAGGTTTAAATTTATCGTCATTAGAATCATCTAAAACAGGTAAATTTGCAACTATTTGATATGCATCAACTAATTTATTTAATGCTTCCTCAATAAGATCTGAGAGCTCAGGGTGATGTTTTGAAACAGGATGCTTATATACATATCTATCAATTATGTCTGTGAATATAGCTAATCTATCCAATATTTCGTGATAATGATAACTGTCGAGTGGAATGTCTTTTTCTCTCATTACTTTTTTTTATTAGTGACCTTAATTTAGGTGATAACATATGTTTTCTAAACTCACCGACTTTATATGATACTTTCCACCATCTTTTACGTACACTCACTCGCATAATCCACGAGGTTACATACAGTAAAATTGTATAGAAAATTTTCATTTCTAATAGTAAGATTTTTCTATGCACCTTTCCAATCTTGCTTGAAGGCTGGCGATTTTAGATTGAGCTTCTATTAAATCGTTATTTACAGTAACGCTTGATTCTTTTTCTATTATGTTGGCAATTATATTTACAATTTCTTGAGGTCCAAACTGTGTCTTCCAATCTAATATTTCGCATATTTCATCTACTTGTTTCATGTAAATGTCATATAGTTCTTCTCTTTTTACGCTAATCATACAGTAATTGTTTGTATTGATCAAATGTTATTAGTTCCCCTCGATATCTTATATTCTTCATGGTTAATGCTCGTTCTAATATCCTTTGTCGAATTAATTCTTTGGATATTTCTGTTGTTTCCCATGGGTTATATAAATATCTTTTAGATTCTAAAATTTCTGAATCAAACTCCATTTTAGGTTTAAATCCTCTATCTAATATTTCTTGTCTTAATGAATTAAATCTTTCGTGAGTGTATTGTAACTTATTAAAGAAAAATTTTACGTGACCACGACCTAATGTAAACTCTTTAGGAGCTTTCTCATCATGTTTTGCCAATTTAAATACTCGTAATATCTCTCTATATTCTGCAATCAAATGAGAATCACACAATTTATTTGGAGGTATTGTATTGATACGAGTCATATATGTCTGTTATGGATATTTTAGGAATTCTATCCCAGTGTCTAACAATGTGCATTTGTTTATTACAACTTTTGCAATGATATTTTTCATGTCTATACAAACGATCTTTATTAGAATATACAGCGATCTCTATCCACTCATGTACATGCAATATATCTTCTCTAATCCTTTTTAGCTTTTTTCCTAGTAGGAGTGGGTTTATCTTTAGTAACAGATTTCTTTTTAGGTTCGCTATTAGATTTTTCATTCTGTTTTTTTGTTTTTGATTTGCTTTTCTTTTTAGACTCTAAAATCTCATTTGTAACTCGAGATACTTCTTCTTTTAATTCGCTATTTTGTAGATTATCATTTACAGATTGAACTACATTTATTAAATGAGCACGACGTTGTTCTTCATATTTGTGTTCTAAATAAGCAGCTTCTATTTCTTCTTCTTCTTTTCTACGAGCAGCTTCATCTTCAAGATCTTTTCTTAATTGTTCTATTTTTTTAGCAGCCTCTTGTGCGTCAACTTGACGAGTTTCTAATTTTTTAGACATATCAGTTTTCGGTAAAGATTCTAAATAATCAGACAAACTATTTATTGACTTACTTTTTTTCTTAATACTATGTAAAAATTTAGAAGCTTCACTTACTCTTTTAGTGTGTTTACAATCATCTATATTTTTAATACGACTTCTTATTTGAAGTCTTTCAATTTCTAAACGATTAGAAAAAATAGAAAAAATATTTTCGTAATAGAAAATAATTAATTGTGCTTTTAATTTTTGAATTAAATTAATTTTAAATTTTGTTTTCATTTTTTATTTAATTGGATTGTACATTTTAAAACCTGACAAGAGGTTTATTTCTTTTATTATTGGATTAAGTGATTGTTTCCAAATTAAAACTTCTTTCTTTTGTCTTCCGTCAGGTTTTTTATCGAACAATTCTTCTATTTCTAGAATAAGATGACCAACGGGTTTTCCACTCTTACTTAGTTTTTGTTTTGCCACGTTTTAATTGTTTTTCTGAAATTGTCATTGTAGATTGTATAGATATTTCACTAGCTATTTTAATGAGCTTTTTATCTTCTTCGTGATTAGGATTCACAACAATTTCTTCCTTTGGTTTAGATACTTTGTACTCAGATTTTGGTACGTACTTATAATATCCACTTCTAACTTTAGATTCGGCTTCTACGTCATCTACTCTAACGATAGTTCCTACCTCCATGTTCTTTAGCTTTTTAATTGCTTTGATGCACTTCATTGGTTTATTTTTTGGTTTAAAATTTCTTTGCTATTTCTATAATGGCCAATTCGTCTTCTTTTGATAAACGATTCCATTTTTTGTGTAATTTATTTAATGCGTCTTCAAATTCTGATTCTGATACTGACATTTGTTCTGTATATATACGATCACTATCTTTGATATATCCATCTTCGATCAAACAATCAATGAGTTCATCAATTTCAGTACCACTACATTCAGATAAAAAATCGTTAATTGATACTTCCATTTCTTCACAAACATCATAAGTAAAATACGGCATAATTTTTAATTTTAATTTCTTGTTGATTCTATAGCTGACATTATTCTAATAATTGTGTCTTCGTCTTTTACAATTTCACCATCATCATCATAAATATCATAACTCATATATTGAGATTCTATGTTGATATCTTCCATCATAGCAACAGTATATTCTGTATTATTTTCAGTATCTTCTACATTATATAGGAAGTCCCTTTGCATTAGTGTTACTTTCATGCTCTCTTTTTTCTTTAAGTTTTTTTAATCTATCTATTTTTTTCCAATAAGATTCTCTAACCTTAGCACCCAACTCTGAATCGTTGGGTGTTTCTAAGATTAGTTTCATAGGTATCATAAGATGATTAGGTATTTGTATCATATACTAATAAGAATAAACTGTTGAATCTAAAAATGATTTTAAATCATTATCTAATTTTGAACGATCAAAGTTTGCTAACGAAGTTCTTAACGTAGCTTTAATAGCCTCTTTCTCGTCTCTATCTTTTGTTTTAAGATATTCAAAACGTAACTTAGTTACTTCTTGGCGTTTACCTTCCACATACGATTGAGTTTCTTCAAACACTGAACGTTCTGCATTTTGTTGTGCTTTACCAACAGTTTTTGTGTAGCCAACTCCGAACCATCCAAATGCTAACGAAAGCCCCATTATTAATATTACAAATCCAGCTAAAATTCCTAAACCGATAAATACTTGTTTCATATATTTTTATATTAATTAATTGTTAAAGGAAATGGTGATACTATAACATCAGGTTCAATGTACACTGGATGAGGTTGACCGTCTTTGTCTAATAATAATACCCAGGTTCCTCGTGCATCTGCTGGCATGAATAAACCATTTGGTTCTGCTTGAGGTAAGATTAAACCATATTGACTTCCCTCATGATATACTTTCTGTGGGTTCGAATATTGCGTTGCGTAAGGAATACCATAACCAATGCACTTACCAATAAAGATCAATTTACCAGTCATGTTGTTAAACAGATATGCGTAATTAATTAACTTGTTATTATCCCTTAATTCGTAAATAGTTTTAAGGTTCTTCTTTTCTTGGTAATTAACAATCGCTGGCATACCAGTCTGTCTTTGACCTTCTTGTAAGATCTTCTCTTGTTTTTGTCTATCTATTTCATCAGCAGTTGGTTCATACTTACAACTAACTAATGACATTACTAATACTAATGCTAATAATACTTTTTTCATAACTTGTTTTTTATTTTTTTGTTTTATATAATAAAAAGTGCCTTTCGTAAATATCCAAATAATACCTGTAATTCGATGATGAGTTTTGAAGGTATTAATGATTGCATTTTGAATCCTTGAATCTTAAACCTTGAAGTTCAGTGACGATATCAATGTCTGAGTTTAATGATGAATTTCAGCCTACTATTTTTCAATTTACTACTCGGCACTTTTAATTTATTCTGTGTATCCTTTCAAATTTGTAGTCGCGTTAAAAGAATCTAATTCTTCTTGCAATACTTCAATTTGATCTTGGATTTCTTTTGCTTTGGCCACTTTTTCTGCTTCAGAAAAATCAACTACATAAACAAGAGGCGTTGAATCTGCTCCACGATATGATTGTTTTACAACACCTTCAGTTGTATTTAATCTATTGATATATCCTAAATAGGATTTCAATTCACCAATACGAAAGATCTTCTCTCTAATCGGTGCAGATGTGTTGTGAATCGCAGTCTTTAATTGAATTAAATTCTGCATTTGGGATTCTGCTAATACAGACAACTCTTTTGAATTGTAGTGTTTCTTGCTGTCTTTTTCTATTGTATTAGAGTTAGCCATCTTTTCTACAGTGGAGTTATACTCTGATACTTTTTTGTTTTTAAGCTTTAGTGCTTTTGCTAATTTCATAACTATATTTTGATAATTGATTATAAGTAAATATACGTAATCCTTTTGAAATGGTAAAATTTAATTATCTAGTATTGCCGATTTTTACAACACCGTTTTCGATAACTAAATATTCTCCCGATGTTTCTTGTGTGTCAGTAAAATAATATCTATTTCCAGTTGCTTTACCTTTAATATCTATTTTGTCTTGTTTCGTGTGTCCAACAATTTGAATAACATGCTTCTTTAATTCTCTGTCCAATTTACCAGCTTTCATTAAACTTCTTGGTCTAATCCAAATTGGTGATTGATGTTCATAATCTCCAAAACCCATCCTGTCTGCCGTATTAAACATAAATGATTGGGGTTTGTACTTGAACAAATCGTTAAGATCTGATACAAGATTCTCAATCTTCCATTCATTTATTCCAAATATGTCATTCATAAACACTTCACTGACACCTGCGTGTGTGAATAAGAACTTATCAAATTGATAAGCCATTTGCATGTGATGCTTATTCTCTTCTAGTACAATATTAATGCTTGGAGCTAAGTTAATTTGATAGCCTGAAGTTTTAGTACCATCGATTCCACTAAAATACCCATAATCATGATTACCGATTAATAAGATAACTTTTGTTTTATGTTGATCAGATTTTCCTGAATTTGTAAACGAAGTTTCTTTAAAATTAATAATCTCTTGAAAATTGTATATTTGTTCGGCTGCTGAAATTTCGTATGAATCAAAATAATCACCTAAGAAAATAACTCTATCTGCATTTTCCATGCGAGTGATTAATTTCCATACAGATCTACCGTGTACGTCAGAAATAACTACTGTTTTCATAATCTTAATTTTTATTTTTCCACAATAATTGAACCAATGTAATTACTATACACAGTCCTAAACAAATTGCCGTTTTTAACGATATTTTCTCGTTGAATAAGAAGTAACTCATCAAAGAAAATACGACTAAACCAATGACGAATCCAAATATTCTTGATGGCCACACTTGACCGTTATAATACTCTACAAAATAACCGACGCTTTTTATGAATAACATTGTGCTTATCATTCCTGATATCCATGCTAACCATTGATTATTTTTTACAAATTCGTATCTAGTGGATCCTTGAAGTGCCACAAAAGATATTACTTGACCAATAAAAGAATATAAAATTGCTAGTGCTATTTTCATGATTTTTGTTACATAAAAATGGCCTCGTTGGAGGCCAAATTTAATTCTTTTATTTGATTATTTTTTCTTTTTCTTTTTGGTCTCATTCATATACTTATGCATCATATCTCCACCAACTTCATCCATTCCCATTTCATGCTCTTCAGGCGCTTTTGATCCTTTTAATAGTAATTCCTTTATAGATTTTTTAATCTCAACCATTGCGTCCAAATACTCTTCTAATTGTTCAGCATCATCAGGAGAAAGTCCTTGTTTTAGTCTCTCTATTTCCATTCTTGATTCACTCATTCTACCCTCTCTCATTTTATTACCTTCACCTGATTTAAATGATTGCTCTGGATCGTATCCATAAGCTATTGCTTTGGTCATACCACAATGGGCGCACTTGGCTTTTTCTTTGCCAATTTTCTTCCACTCATGATGAGTATTATCAGGACAGATTTCGTCTTCTGATTCTTGTAAATTGGTATAATTTCCTCTAAAAGTATTTAGAGTATTCGCGTACGCTATTGGACTAATGTAATTCATATTGATTTATTCTATCTATAAATATGCTACTCATACACTGGAGATAGCTCTTTCAACTGTCTTGCCAATTCAGGATCTTTAATTATGTTTAATTCATAATCGGATTTTCCTGTTGTGGATATGATTCCACTGTATTTTTCAGCTGTTGAATGTTTAGGACATGTTGTTTTATATCCTAAAGCTACGCGTTTTGGGTGAATTTCTTCTTGACATACTTTACACTTTGCCATAATTTATTTTTATTTAGTTAACTTCAATGTTTTTTAATTCTATTTGTTCTCCTTGTGTGTGACGATAAACTGTATTAAAGAATTCTCCCAATAACATGTAGTCTTCAGGTATCATGTGACAAAAATCGAAAGCAGGAATTACTCCACTGACTTTACCTTGTGCAACAGTTTTCTTTTCTTTGTCGTACTCAAATATTGTGTAACCTCTAAAAATGTACTTCATATTATTGATACCGTTCTATAATTTCGTGATGATCTTCTTCTAACAAAGATTTAATTGGACGCTTACGTAATAACGATAACACGTCTCTTAATTCGATGGGACTAAAATCGTTACCTTCAACTCCTACGTCCATCATTCTACCTTTACCTATACGTTGGTTTTTAGTTAAGTGAACGTGACCGTGTAAATGAATTGATCCTCTTGACATGTTATTCCAGCTCGCAATAGGAAAATGCATTAATATAAAATTTTGTTCACATCGTTCGTTAAGTAAAGGAATTCCAATATTCCACTTAACACTTAGTTCTAAGTACTTATTTACAGAACTAAATAGCATTCGACAGTCTTCTCGGTTGCTTTCAATGTGGTGATCGTGATTACCGGTAATAATGTGAACGTTCTTACACACAATCTTATTTCTAAACTTTTCAATCTGTTCAAATCCACCGAAACTCCAATCACCTAAGTGAAATAATATATCATTTTGACCAACTACTTTATTGATATTATCAACTAAAGTTTGGTTCATACGCTCTAAACTATCAAAATCTCTAAGAGTAGTTGCGTTGGTCCACTCAGTGGTCGCTTTACAAATGTTAGAATGATTGTAGTGAGTATCGCTAGTGAACCACAACTTTTGACCTTTTTCTAATTTTAACTTCATATTTTTATTTAAGTGTTTTTAATATTGTTTAATAAGAATCACTATTCATTAAAGTTGATAACTAAATAATTGTATAATTCTTTGCCATGATTGGATTCATCAAACTTATCAGAGTTTTTCAATGATTCGAATGTACGTACAGCATTATGAACAATGTAAGAATTTGGATTCTGCTCAATGAATTCTTTTGCAAACTCAAACGCACTCATTGTCCACGGAGTATTAGCGTTAGGTAATGGAATGAATATATGATCATAGTATACTATTACTTTTTTAAAGCCACCATATACAGTATCTCTACCAAATTTCTTTAAGGCTAATTCAATCGGTGTTAATTTAGGAAACACGTCTGGAAATTTATCTTCCAATTTTTTCTTCCATTCAGAACAAGCTGCACTATGAGCTGCTTTAATAAAGGGAACATCAACTTCGTAATGTTCTTTAGTAGCTACTTCTTGCGCTTTCTTTCTTTTAGGTACTAAATCAAAACAATCAGAATCTACCCAAAATTGTCCACCGTATGTCCCTTTAATTTGAATATGTCCATCACTGTTAATATTAATTATTGTACCTAACCAATTTTCAACTGTAACTTCATATCGATCATTCGCTTTTGAATTACCAATTACTGTATCTCCCACTTTAAATTTTTTATTTGTGCTCATAACATTTATTTTATTTTCGTTTTTAAATTTGTACGTTTCTTTGTATCTACGAGGTCTTACTATTGTATATGTAGCTTTTCCATAATTGTCCACTAACTTAACTAATTTTCCGTAACCAACGTCTTTGTACATGTATCCAGATCCAGGAACCAAATTCGTAGACTGGTATCCACGATTTAGGTAGCTATTAAACGTTTCACTTGGACGATTGAGTTCGAATAAGAATTTTTGCATTTCTGAATAAGTAACTCTTTTATTTGGCTTACTCTCAATGAATCTAAATAGCAATTCTTTATTAGTAACTTTGTGTAATTTCGTATTCATAACTTTTATTTTATTTTAGTATTATTAAATTATTCAGCAATTTCTGCTACTTGTTTTGTGGCCTGATTATCGAAAAATTTATACGTATTAAGAGATTTTTCTTCTGCGCCAGAAGTCTGCCAATTGTACACGTCTTGAATGAAAGGTTCGAAGAACTTAGGTGTTAATTCGTACTCCATTTCTGTGGTGTAATTAGTAGGTTTTATTCTAACCAACATTTTACTTCTCTTCAACTCTTTTACAATTTCGAAAGAATCGATGTATGTATAATCCCATTTTCCATATCCGTGCTCTAATCTTATTGATGCTGGTTCTTCATATAATTTATAATCTCCAAAAGTACCGCGTTCAACGTCCCAATCTCTCTTACATTCAATTTTAGGTTTAAGCTCACACTTAAAACCAACTTTTTTGTATTGTTCGATTTCTGCTTTCCCAATTAAATTCTTAGTATCGTAAATTGCACGATTCGTAGTATCAATCGCAGAATAGTAAACGCGTTTAGCGCTATCATATTCTTTATAGTCTTCGTACCACTTGTGCCATTCTGCTTCGATCGTAGGTAATAAGGTGGCTATTTCACCTAAGCATTTAAGATATTCTAGATCTTCTGATTCGGTAGATTTGCATCTACTTCCGTACCAACTTAATTCAACGTAACCTGTACGATTTTCTTTTTCAAGTCTCCACGGTAATTCGTAGTACAATTCGATCTTAGCAGTACTATAACTAGAATTTTCGTTAATCATAATTCTAATGTTCGTACCACTAAAAATAATTTTTTTAGCAATACCGATACTAACAAAGAAATTAGATACTTTTTCTCGTAAGGTATCGAATTGCTTATCGTAGACGTTGGTTTCGTATTCGATACAATCTGCTTTTTGAGATTCTAACTGTGCTTCTAAAGCTGTCAATGTGGTGTGTAATGTATTCATAACTTTTATTTATATATTAAAAAAATGTATATATGAGCTGCTATTTTGCTCGATCAGGGTAAATATACGACACTATATTGACATAAAAAAATTCTTTTAAAAGATTCTTTATTGATTATCAATCAGTTATGATAACTAGTTGGTTACCAATATGTGCAATTGATTGGTTTCCAATAGAGAATTTTGGGCGCATGGGGAGCTCATGGCCAGCATCAGCTTTATTGCTTATATTTCTATAAAAAGTAAGATTTTAGCTCATTGGGACACTCCCAATAGCTCAGAATTTGAACAATTTACGTATTAGATTGGTTGACTTTACAGGTTTGGGGGCCTGTGGACAGTTGTCACACAAATTTCCATAAATGGAAAGGTAATAATCACAACTCGATTCATTTTTATTGCAAGTCTTTACTTGAATCTTTTTTGGAGAAAATCTTCTTTTTTGGTTTCGTAACATTTGATTTATATTTTTCGTCCTCTTTATATTGTTTCCACTTTTCGAGTACTTCGTAAGCTTTTAATATTCTTGTAGCTTGTTGTTCTAGCTTCCTTCTTTTGGGATCCACTTATAAAGAATTATTAGGTAATTTTTTTACATACATTTTAATTAATTTCAAAGTATTGAAAATCTAAGAAATATCTTTAGTAGAAGATATTAAAAATTTATATATTGTTTTCTGTAAATCAGCTAGTGCTTGTGTATTATCTGTAATTAATTTTGACATTCTGTCTCTTTCTTCAACTAAGATTTCCATCATCTCTTGTTGTAATTTATCAACTTTCTCTTCTAATTTATCGTTTTTTTCTACTAATCTTTTATATTGGATCCACGCAAAATAACCCAATAAAAGAGCTATTAAACCTACTACGCCGTATTGCAAAAGAGATGTACTTACTACTTGAGGTACTGTTGGATTCATGTTAATTAAGCATTGAATATTTAGTATAAAGGATATGTTCCCAATTATCTGTCAAAAACTTTATATTACTAGCAGTGGGTTTAATGATTTTTCTTTCTATTAGATCCACTGATGCTTCCAAAAACGCGTGTCTACAGTTAATGTGTAGAAGATGATGAGTCTTATCGGGTATTTTTGATTCGACCATCTTTTCTAACATATCGTATACCAATTCTTTCATTCTGAGTATAAATATTTGTGTTTATTCGAAAATATTGTATTCCTTCTTTAAAAATTTAAGACACTTTTTATAATCTCTATTCTCTGTCCTTCTTGCATCTATTTCTAATGGGTTTCTATGATGACTTAAGTACTTTGACAGTATTTTATATTCATGCATACTATGTTTAACATAGTGCGTGTATTCATGTATAATAGTTTTAACAAGATCTTCTAATGTTAGATGAGCGTCTTTATTAATAAAGATCACCTGTTCTATTTCATCGTAGTATCCACAATCCTCTCCCGTATAATAATCAGCTTTTCTGTATTCAAGATATGGGTAAGGTCCATTAAGTTTGGACCTTCCGTACTCGCTTATACACCACCAAAGAATTTTGTACGCAGTTGCTCTAGATACTACGCTCTTTTTCTTTTTTTCCTCCATGATTTTAGTTAACCATTTTAATTAGTTTAGAATAAAATAAATCTTGTGATTCGTATTGCTTCATAATCTCCATTGCTCTGTACTCTACTTCAGGAATTCTTGTATTTATAGATACTCTAAACTCTTTACACCATTCTTGAAATTTAGGATCTCCCATAACTTTTTGTCTTTCTTTTTCTAGTTCTTCAAACATAACTTTATTTTTTTAATTTAATTAAAAAGCTCACATAGTTTTCCTTTGACTTACACCAATTTTTGTGAATGAATATAGATTTTGCTCCAAAAGATTTAAATGCATTCCAACTTGCTCCTATTCTCGCTTCTCCTATACATAATTCAAACCCATTATCTAAAGCCCATTCAAAACCATGTTTAAGTAATTTTTTTGAATAGCCATTATTTCTGTATTCTGGAAGAACTGTAATACTATTCACTAAAAATACGTTGTCAGAATTCCAAGATATTAGTAATTCTGCTATACAACGATTGTTAATTTTTAAATAAAATGCCTTTGAATTTTTCTCACGTATGAAAGCTTTTTTAACTTCTAAGTCCCAACCTAAATTTCCTGGATGCTGATCTTCGAATTTCTGAAGGATTGAATCAGCCGGTTTTTTACTATTAATCATTTCCATCTTGATCTTTTTTAAAAAATTCGTGTATTAAATATGCTGCAAATGATAATATACAAGCGGATCCTAAAAATACGGAATATGCTGTAATTATTTGATCTTCTATTATTAACATGATATAATTAATTTAATTCGTCCAAATCTAAACTATCTTGTAATCTGTGTAATTCTTTTTTTAACATAGTAGGAGTATCACCTTTATGATATCTAGTGTCAGGATCTAGTTCCTTAATCTGCTCAGCTAAATCTATTCTATACCCTCTATCATAGAATTCAGTTTCAATGGCATCAGCTAAGAATTGCATTTCATTTGTACCAGTTACACTTATTCTAAGATCATAGTCAGACCATTTAGTTTTATAATCCCATATCAAACAACCTTTAGTGAGGTTGTTTTTTAGATTGTGTAGCTTTCTATTTCTCACTCTAACAATAGAATTATCAGAACCGAATAAATGCAACAATCTAATTAACCACCGTGGACACCAAAAAGGTTTTGCTTTGTAGTCCATGTAAATTACTAAAGGTTCCATCGCTTTGAATATTGGACCTTCCTCTCTCCATGGAACTGAACCTAAATAACCGTACTTCTCGTAAAATGTTTTGGGAAAGAATACTACTCTTAGATCCTCTAATGTAATATCTTTAGTATGCACTGGGCCTACTTTTGCCTTTTTACCTTTAAATAATATCATAATATTTATTTTAATTGTTTAAGCATCTCTTCCAAAGAAGCAATTCTCTTATTATAAACCTTCAATTCTTCAGATGTCATACCAGCACCCATTCTATATCTCCATCTAAATTCGCAATGAAAAAATGCGGGTTTAATTGGTCCTTTCGTAAATGTATTTGGGTACTTTTTGGAACACTCTCTGTATTCTTCGTCTGTTAAGATACTTTCTACCCAGATCGGTTTTCCTTCTTGTGGATTTGCCATTATTTCTTTTTTATTAATTCAATTAATTTATTAAGACAAGCTAGTTCTGCTTCTTCGTAGGTATCAAAGTCTCTGCTGAAAAAAGGTTGAGTATCTACTCCATTACCCATCTTCATTGTATAATCATATATCCATTCATTAGGGCTATCCACATCATAAACTCTAACATCTACGAAACTCCTTAACTTATGCTTCTCTCTAAACCATCTAAATGCTTGTTGGTATAGTGGTGCAGATAATATAAACTTATCACCAATAACTAATGTTTCATTTATTCCATCAAATTCGCTTTTAGTCGCAAACTCCCAATTTTTACCATTAGTAGTAAAATAATATGCAAAACACTCTTCATCATAACCTAACTCTTTTAGCGCTAATACTTGTTCGTATGGTATAAATTCTTTATTCATAACTATTGTTTTACTATTTTAATTAATTTTTTAAGACAAGCAAGTTCTGCTTCTTCATGGGAATGGTATGGCATATTTGTATAAAATACTTCTTCCTCATTATTTTCTAATATGACGTAATCATATTTTATAGGAGAAGCTGCACCTACTACAAAAACTGTTTCTATGTATGAATATAGTCCATACTTCTCTCTAAACCATCTGAATGCTTGTTGATATAGTGGAGAACTACACGCTTTATCTAAAAAATTACTATTGACCCAATCACTTGGACTTTCATTCATACCAAATTCTGTCTCTAAAAAATACTCGGTAAAATTACTTGGTATTAGTGACGACCGATACCAACCAAAACAAGGTTCATCAAAACCTAATTCTTTTAAAGATAATGCTTGTTCGTATGGTATAAATTCTTTATTCATTACTTTTTATTTTAAAGATTTTATATGTTTGCAATCTTTGCCTCTTCCAAATCCGTGTGCAGGACACGAACACGTCCACACTCCATTATCATTTACAACTTCGTACTTGTTGCCTTTAGTACCTTCAACAAAATACTCGATAGGTTCTACTACTATCACAGGTTTCTGATAAGGTTTATCGTACACAATTGGAGTCCACATTTCTTTTAGTTCTAACCAATCGTACAGTCTGTCCACTTGTTGATAAATTCCTCCTGCCACAATGTAGATGATATTCGTACTTGGACTAGTAAAGCAAATGGGTGGGTATAAAGATTTAAATTGCATAATTATTTTTATTAGTTTATTAAAATATTTTACCAACTTGCTTGATAGTGATAAGAAGAATACAAATCGTCTTCACTAATGGAAGTCTTCAATATGTCTTCAAATATCATTATTGATCTATTAACGTCATTGAAATACCACTCATCATAATCTGTATTTCCAAAAAAGAATCCATTTCCAGTAGGCAATAATTCTGGTGCTTTTGAATGATCGTTACTTACTTCTTTTAATACTTGTAGTAATTCTTCCATTTTATCTTTCTTAACGTAGTACTCTGCACAATCGTCTTTACCTCCTTGTACATTATTAACGAACCACAAATGAAGAGCATTGAACTTTCTCCAATACCCAACTTCTTGCTCTATCATTGATACTTTTGAAGGATCGATAGACTTTACCGATTCTCCGTTTCTTGTAACTGTTACTAACGTAGTTTCTTTGTCTGAATAAAAGCTGTAGTTCTTAACGTTAGTTTTCTTGTGTAAATACATGTCTAATCCCATAACTTTAATTTTTAATTTTTATGATTACTTTATTTTTTCGATCTTAATTTTGTGTAATTTATTTTTTATATAATTTTGAATCATCGTGTTCGTTATAACTATAATCTACTTTAATTACCTTTTCTAGGCACTTCTCTTTAACTGTACCAATTAATCTGTCTTCAATAAACACTTGACCAATGCCATCGTGTGGATCCAAATCTATATCATCGTATTTATCGCAAGCTTCTTGGTAAGAATAAAAAGGTCCAAAAGTTTCTGAATCTTTTTCTGAATAACCTTCCAATAATTCGTAGTCGCTACAATCAAAATCTTCTCTAATCATTATGTAAGCGCCACAAGTAACGAACCACACGTTAGGAGTTTTACCGTCACCTACCAATTCTCTTGCCAATTCCTCGGCGCTAGATAGTCGTACTTCTTTCTCAAAGGGTTCTGGAATGTTTACTTCGTCGTACAGTACCACATCATTTTTATCTATTGTTTGTTGAAATATATTTTTTCCACCACCATTTCCTTTGCACTCTAAAGTTTCATCATCAACGAAAACAACTTCTACAATTTCTTGCATTTCAAATCCGTGATAACCTGTCTTTCCAACTATTTTTACTTTGTCGCCTACTTTGAATTCCAACTTTTGTTTCATATTTTTATAATGTTTAAAATGATTTTCTAATTTCAATTCGATCTGAGCTCTAGTTTCTCCATTGTATTCAGACTGTCTTATTGTTTTTCCGTTTTCAAATCTATAGGCTGGAAATAATAAAAAGTTTGCAGTGCCACTATCGAACCAATTTGGTATCGGTGCTACTACCATCCAAAGACCGTTCTTAATTCTATTAACAAAACCTAAACGTCTTAAATAAGATCTGTAAGTATTTGTTCTGTAGAATTCGTTACCGTGTCTTTTCCATGCTGTTACACTTTCAATACCGTTCATAGCAGCATGTAATTCTTTTGTAGTAAACGTGCTATTCACTTCACGACTATTGATAAATGACTTGACTGATTGAAATAAATTCATAACTTTAATTTTATTGGTTAATACCGCGTGATAGCGGTTTCGACTATTGAAGTCTCATCAGTTAACCTATGTCAACTAACGATAATCTCGTACTGAGCGTTCCATATTTCTTCCATTTCGATTAAAAACTGTTCTGTTCGTTTTTTTGAAATTTCATTTTTGTCTAATAATCCTGAATATAGAATACCTTTTAAATGACCTCTAAAAGAACCGATCATTTGACACTTGATATCGTTCTTTATACTATCTAATTCTGAATAACTTTTTACTGATTTTGGTACTTGTATTGTCATAACTTTAATTTTTAATTTTATTAATCCCAATCTTGATGGTGTTCTGCTTTAATGTAACACACTGCTAATATCGCAAGCGATACAAAACAAATAATAAGATAGACTGTAAACACATTTTTATTTTTTAGTTTTTTGAAGCAAACATTTTTCTACCGTTACTCATGAATGTATCGTATGCCTCTACACCCATAGATTCTCTTAACTCTTCAATGAACTGATCTAATTGATCTTTTAAAGACACAGCTTGAAAATACTTCTCATTGTCAACTGCTTCTTTTAATTCCCAATTAGTATCTAAAACTTTGCTAAACAATTCGATTTGTGTGTTTGTCATAATTTTTATTTTTAATTTTATTACGCAATTTTTTTACCCATTTCTATGTCTCTACGAAGACTTTTAATTCCTAACATATACTCGTTACAAATAATATTTCCACGTTTCATACCTCTCGCGCCTTTAACTCTATTAAACACTCTTAATCTACCTGCGTAGGCGATTTTTGCAGCTTCGTATTCTTTACCTTTAAAAGAAATTACGTAGCGACCTTCACCTATTTTTGTTATTTCAGCTAGTGCATTTTCTACTGGCACTTTGGGTTTTTCAAGAATGGTAATACTGCTAATACTAGAAAAATAATAGCTCTCAGCTTTTCTTTTACCTGTAGCTAACAATTCAAACGTCATCTTTGATAGATCTATGCTTTTAACAATACCTGTAATTTCCACAGATCCTTGAGATCCTGAGCCCATACCATAATTGTAATTGTACTTAATTGATATAAAATCGTTTACTTGAAAATTTCTTGAGTTTGTCATAACTTTTATTTTTTAATGGTTGAATTTAATTTATATTCGTAACTATGAATAAGATTAGTTTCTATACGATGTGCTTCAGCTTTACCACATATGATATCTATTATTGATACGTCGTACACATCGTGTCCGTACTTACGCATATCATTGTATAATGCCCAATCTTTATTTTCAGTTAACGCTCGCATACAATGTTGGTGAAAACGAATTAACACACTCTTTTTGTATGCTCTTCCACGTGCAACTGTCAATCCTATGTAACGTTTACCATTAACGGTGTTAACGATTTCGTAGATAATGTGGTTGCGATCTGTGCGTTTTTTGCTCATGTGGATGGTAATTGAATATAGTAAATATACGACACAATATTGACATAAAAAAATCCAAATAGAAAAAAGCCTATTGGAAATCAATCAGTTGTGCCAGAATGTAAGCAGGGAGCAATCATAACTCGTTGGTTATCAATGGAGAACTTTTTTATTGGAAACCAATCAGTTATGAGTCAGGCTTTGGGGATCAGCCAGTTACGTATTTAAATTTTTCTATCTATAAGTAGGTTCTCATCGTCACCTAAATCGGGTTTTTCGTACTTTATTTCGCGTACCATATTTTGTAAATCGATTAGATCTTGATCTTCTTGGTTTTTATAATCGATTAAATCTTCTTCGTGTTTATATCTTCCTTCGTCTAAGAAAGCTTGCATCTTTTCTATCTCTTTTAACACATTTTCGTCTATATTGTAGAATAGTAAATTGGACTCGAAAGAAGTTTCATCACCAACAAGTGGACTCGATTGGATATTTCTTAGTACTCGTCCACTAAAACTGTCAAACACATTAATGAAGTAGCAATTGTAACAAAGCCACCTGATATTTTCTATTTGCCAGTTTCTGCGGTCACCGTCAACAAAGTGTAATAATAGTGGTTGCTTTCCGTCTTTTACTCTTTTTTCGTGATAACCACAGTGTTCGCACTCTTCTTTGTGCAATCCGTGTAGGATTAGCATCTTCTTTAAAATCACCACCCTTGCAGGACTAGTCCACTTTCTGTAAGTAAGTAGATTGTCTATTTGTTTTTGATAAAGTCTTGGTAGATTTTCTTTGTGTTTTCTAGGTCTTTGTGCATTGGGATTGCCGTACTTTCTGTGAATTTCGTAGAGAGTTTTTCCTGTCTCAAGGTCAATGTACATGCTTGCGTACTTAACCCAAGTTTTGAAGTTAATTCCCATGTATCGACAAGCTTCGGCTATAGTACGAGAATTGGCCATGGAATCCCTAATCTCGTCTTCGGTCAATTGTAAACCTAAATGGGGAAATCCTAATGCCTTACTTTGTTCCCACGGTAATTTCTTCTGGTATTTCTTCCTCCTACCCTTCATCTATTTTTGGGTTCATCATAACTAATAAATTCCAAAGATCGTAAGGATTCTGTAACAATATTTCTTGGCCATCTGTAGTTTTCATGGCATTTAGTGTACCATCATCATTCATCCTATCATATAGATAAAAACTAATAACGTCTGTGCAAGCTTCTCCAAAGCTCAAGATCATTAACATATCTATTGTCTGAATATACTTATCTTCGTATTTAAATAGATCGATCTGGAGCTCTTGGTACGCGATGTTAGATCTTACTATTGTTTCTTCTAAGGTATTTATTAATGTGAAGAATAATTCTCTTCGTCTTTCTGATTGAGTTCTTTTTTTTCTTCTTATCGATGATTTTGCTCCTAATAACGAATCTACTGCTGATTGTATTTCTTTATATTCGTCTGCCATTTTTACTTTTTAGAGTTTTTCAATGTTTCAATCATTTTTGATATGTGGATGCACATTTCATAATCTTCTGCAGGATCTTCAATATACCAATTAAGACATACTGTAAGTGCATCTACCCAATAATGTTTATGTAATTCTACATAGTTGTTAGAACTGTTTATTTCAAATATGGAAGCAAAAGTTTTTTTACTTGTTAATGCGTCTTCTATTGCTTTAGGTACCTCAGTTTTAAGAAGTGTTTTAAGTATATTAGAATCTTTTATTTGATCTGCTGTTAATTGATCTATGTTATCAAAGATAGCGCGTGTAGTTTTTCTTTTTTTCATAACTTTTAGTATAAATTATTAAAATAATGATCCTGATGCTAAGATGTGCCACTGTGGTGCAAAAGAAGCATACTCAACAAATAATCTCATATAAGCGCCCGGTGCTAATGATCTAGAAGTAAAAGCTCCTCCAAGTGTATTAATAGATGTGGCTGAATCTTTTGGACTTGGTATTATTTGAGCAGCATTACTTCCAACTGTGTTAATTATAATAATTTCTTCTGAATATATCGGACTTATTGGTGTTGTACCATTACTAGTTAAATCATATAAATATAAACTTGTTTTTGAATTACTTGATTCATTGCAAGTTATATAATATAATTTATTTCCAGAAGGAATAAATCTATTTCCAGTAGAGCCCGACATATCATTCATACTACCAGCAAAAGATCCAATAGACGCATAATGTTTTAAAGGTCCTGACGCTGCAGAAGCGGTAGTTTGAACTACTAAACTTCCGGGAGAAAATACTAATGATCCAGTTAAACTAGTTATTACATTAATAGATCCCGTTAAATTTAACCCATTAGTAATTCTGATTGATCCAGTTATATCAACACTACCTGTAACTAAGAAACCGCCTATTACAGCTGAAGACCCTGAAACAATCAAATCTAAAGTTGCCGGTGTATTAATAGTTATTGGACCTGTAAAAGTATTTGATCCAGTGGTTGCAAAATTAAAAGATCCACTTAAAGAATTTGCTAAATTTGCTATAGAAATTTGAGATGTGTTATTTGATGCCACTATAGGAACAACATCTATATTTAATACTGATGTTACTACTGGAAGTTGAGATATTGTTACGTTTGACATATTTAATTATTGTGTTGATATAGTTGAACCATTTTCTGTTGTTAATATTCTACCTAAAGAGTCAAGTAAATAAAAAGTTGGTATTGTAGGTGGATTAGTAGGTATATTTGTTCCACTTGAATTTTTTTGAGAGGAAAATAATAAATTTGGATCTATAGATCCCCTCATTTTTTCTATATAATTAGTAGGGTTTTGTTGAATAGAAAATGTACTTCCTTTACCGTTGGTAAGATTTTTTTTAAATAAGTCTAATAAGAATTTACTACTCACCTTTTAAAGTTTTCATTAACCAACTAGATATGGCGTTAAGGGGAACTATAAAAGAAGCCACGTTTAAATATGCATTTCTTTCATTATAATCTATAGGAATTCCTGCTTCACCGAATTTCTTTTGTAATGCTACCGAAATCTTATTTGCATACTCTTGTTTTTTTCTTGGATCTTGTATCTTTTCTTTAGGCAAAATGAATTGCATATTTATGCCTTTCTTTGAATCTGCAGAAGATAAATCAAATTGTAAGGGTATGCTAACCTTTTCTCCGTCAACTGTTAAGCTAACCGAATATCTTGGAGTTGAAAGTATATTTGCCATTCTAAATAATCTTTGGTAATAAATATCAAATTAAGTGGTAGGAAATAGTGGTTCAATAGGTATTTGTATTGGATTCATTTTTCTAATACTAAGAATCATGCTTCCTAATTGATAATCTCCAATTTCATCAACTTGCGCAATAGTAAATTGTAAATACTTTAGCATTTCTGCTGATTTGTTATCAAATTCATTTATTGATATAACAAGAAGTACGTCGTTTGTAGGCTCTTCATTTATTTTGAACTTACTCTTTAGATCTATTAATGTATTTGGTTGCTCATTTTTAATATATTCAGAAACTATATCTTCATCGCTTATGTAAATGTTCGAACACCATGGTTCTAATATGTCCATTAATAGAGTATTATAACTGGATCCTTGTAAAACAATTCCAATATCATATTTCTTTGGAATAATGGGTAGTTGATATTCATCATTTTGAATCCAACTTCCCCATTTTCTAAGATAGTTTCTAGCGGATTTGTTACTAGCATTTTGAAAATATGCGTCGTCTTGACCTATTTTTTCTGTCCATCGATGTCCTCTACAAGTTAAATGGTATACAAGAGCATCTCTTGATTGAATTAATTCGTAACCCGCTAACATCCATCTTTGGAATATATCAGAATCTTCGTAAGGAAAAGGTGCGAATATTCTATCATGTCCTCCCACCATATCAAAATCTTTCCTATATAAAATCCAAGGAGCAAACATGCCTTTAGTAGTTTTTATTCCATTATCAAAAAAACTATCTTGTACCATTGTTTGATATTTTATTACAAACTCTTCAAACTCTGGAATATTTAAGGAATCGAAATCCATGCCGAAGTCTTTAATAATTTTTTCTTTTCCTTCTGGATGTAAAGGAGGTTCTATTCTAGTTCCACATACTACCATACCAGGTTTTAAATGCTTAAGTATGTTCTCTATATAGTTTGGACCTATGATCATATCTGCATGTAATACTCCTACAATTAAAGTTCTAGCTAATACCATACCTTTATCGTATAAAATTGTGTGACCTACTCTTTCTTCTGATCTATAAATTACACTGATTTGTTTATCGAGTTCTAAAGATTTTAACCATTCAAATGTACCGTCTGTAGATCCATCATCTAATAAAATTACTTTTACTTCTGGTGCGTTTCTTTTAATACTATCATACGCATTTTTTAAATGTCTTAAATTATTGTAAGCAGGTATAACTAATGTAACGTCTTTTTGTGTTAACATAATTTTAATCTTAGTTGTTGTGGTTCTTTTTTCTTTATGTTTAATTTAAATGGTCCTAATTCATATATTCCTAAATCGTCTGCATCATGATGAATTAGACTTTGTAAGTTTCCTATTAAAGCTTGAAACATATTTTCAGGTTTGATCATATCATTATAATCAACAGTTAATATAATATCATCAGTTAATTCATTTACAAATTTAGATGGTATATTAAATGAAGTATATGGTTTAACATACTTACAATAAGCTTCAGTATCTATGTTAACTTTAATGTGATCAAAATACGGTTCAACACTTAACACTTGTTCATTAGTACAATTTTTTATTTCAAGTCCTATATTGTATTTAATATTTGGTATTGGATCTAATGTGCTAGAGTGTTGAATAAATGCACCCCATTTCCTAATATATTCGTACATTGAAATCGTATTGTTTTGATTCCAATCATCACTCTTCTTTTGAAAATCTTCCATTTTTTCTGCGTGAGCAAATTGACCTCCTCTACAAGTTAGATGGTATACCATGGCATTCCAAGATTGAATTAGATCATATCCGGCTAATTTCATTCTTCTAAATAAGTCTGCGTCTTCAAAAACAGACAAGAATATGGGATCGTGTCCTAAATGCTGATCACGATGTATTAGCCACGGAGCAAAGATACTTTTAGTTATCTTATCACTACCATTCTCTTTTACAAATTGATTAAATTCTTCAATTTTTAAATCCTCTGGCCACATACCAAAATCTTTAACTATTTTTTCTATTCCTTCTGGATGGAGAGGTGGTTCTATTCGCGTGGCGCATACAACATTATTATCAGTTTTTAAATCTAGTAAATGTTTATCTGCATTTGGACCTAATATCATGTCTGCGTGGAATGCGATTACGTAATCGTATTTAGCTTCTAAAAACATTTCATCATAAGCATGCCCGATTCCCAATGGATGAATATAACCATGTTTAATGAATCTAATTCCTTGATCCTTTAACCAATCACAAGTTCCGTCATTATCTTGATCTACGTAAACTAATATTTCATTATCTTTGTAATAAGAATTATCTTTAATAGATTGTATACAAGGTTTTAAATACCTTAAATTATTTTTCGAAGGGATGCAAAATGTTATCATTTAAAAAGGTGTGTATATTTTTTTTTGTTATCTATTAAGTATTTAGGTAATAAATCTTCTCTTATTTCACATTTAAGTGGTCGACCTAATACGTCCATTCCATTATCTAATCTATATTGAATTAAATTTTTGACATCATCATTATTAAATTCTTGGTGACCATAATTTTCTATTTTAATTTTTACTTTGTCTAATCCTCCTTGAAAAGTAAAGTGCCAACCTCCGTTGTCTAAAAACACATGTTTAGTTTTTGACGTTGTGTCTAAATGATTTGCGCTTGCATTTTTTATATTTTTATATCTAGTATAATAAGTTCCGTACCACTCTTCTTCGCTTCTTAAATTTAAGAAAGATGTATAAACGTGTTGTTTAAGTTTAATTACGTTATAAGGATCAATTGTATATTCTCTGTCAGGATTCCAAATTTCATCTAGATCAGACACAAAACACACATCTTCATCTTCTAAATTAGCCATTAACATTGCTCTTCTTACACTTTCATGTTGATAGAATTCTCTTAACCATTGATCTTCTGTATGATTCATGTTTGAAGTTGTTAAACATTGAATCAATATGTTTTTTTCTAATTCATCTTTTGGAGATTGAAACCTTTTTCTTACTTCATCAAAAGAATTCGGAGTATCGTCTATAATACAGTGAACTATTTTATGATTAAACTTTTCAAATAGATGTTTATTATCGTTGTAGTAAAGTGGTTTTTCTTTACCTACATGACTGACGGTAGATTCTACCAATAAAAATTTATCAACTTTATCATTTAATATATTAAGTCTTATATCTAACAAATCAAGTTCATTAAAAAATATAAATGAGTCTATTACTTTCATTAGTTTAATTTTATTTTTTATACATTTCTGGGTGTTCTGCGATATATAGCTCTAATTCTCTTTTACACTCATCGTAAGTTTGTAAAGTGCCATTTCTATCCATGTAATACCAATCTCTATATAGATTACATCCAAGAGACCAATATCCATCGGATATATTATATCTAGCCCAATATTTAGGAGCGATAGTAAGTTTGTTTACTTCACTTGTCCAAGCTGCAAAGAAAGGAAAACTAGAATTTCCCAATATTAAGTACTTAGCATTTTTTATTATAGAATAATCTTTTCCCATATCAAAACTTATTACATTATCCGCTAATTCAGGAAGTAGATTTTTTGTATACTCAATATCATTAGTGATTATTAAAAAAGACATGTTTGGATTTATGGCTAGCATGTGATATATAGATCTAACCCAATAATCTCTAGGAAGTTGAACATTTGGATCATTCCCATAATATCTCATGTGCAATACACATATATCGTCACTACTATAATCGTAACAATCGTGTTCTGGTTTAACTTTTAGCCACTGTTTTATTTCTTCTTTTCTATGATAGAAATAATCTTCTGATTGCATCAATCCATCTATTTTGCAGTTGTCAGGTACTCTTAATAAATCTTCGTCAAAAAGTCTTATATCACATCCAATAATTTCATCATGACCATTTGGTTTATCATGTATTAACATTCTCACCTCTTTTTCTTGATAACTATTGATTAGTGAAATAGGTTCTATTTTTTCTCCTAAATACAAATTCATAAAATATATTCCATGAGAAGAGTGAATGTTATTTGCGATATTTTCTGGAGAAATGACACCAAAATCTAAATTTCTATCTGCAGCTATACATCTGGTTGTAACGTAACAAAATAATTGATTTCCTAAACCTTGTCCTTTATACATTTCAGTAGCTATCATATTTTTTTATTTTTATAGTAATTATAATAATAATGATTTTTTCCATGAAATCCAAAAGGCATTTCAAAATCTAAATCATCCATAGGAACTTCTTGAGAAAATTTCCATGCAATTTCTTTAGGTGCGTAATTAAATCCTAAACTTTCAAAAAGACATCTGTGATGCACACAAAAAAATCCATCTTCATTATAAAATCCAAAATAAGATTTCCAAGGAATTTCTAATTTAGTAGGAGCTTCGCATAGTTTTTTTGATCTTAAGCTAAATCCTCCATTTCCAACTGATCTAACATTTCCTTTTTCATCTCTATAAGAAAAATCATCAGTAGGATTTGGCCATGGTGCGCCTATGTAATCGTAATTATAAAATTCATCAGTCCAATGATATGGATTTACAACAAACCCATCAGATTGAATTATTAAAACAAATTCAGAATCAATATATTTCCATAAATCGTAAACTAAAAATCTACTATATTCTATGTAATCTATTGGACCAGATTTTATTATTTCTACTCCTTTATTAGATTTTATATCGTGTGGAGTTATTAATTTTGCTGCTGCAAATTTTATGTCTTTACAAGAATGTTCTAAAGCCCATAAAGAATCTTGTGGATCTACTCCGGTAACAGAAATGATGGTTACTCTATCTAAATTGA
>Ga0208379_1000107_pt1 | contig 39776 bp, 63 predicted proteins | sample CryBogCBE02Aug07_FD_184559 | JGI IMG/M metagenome (GOLD analysis project Ga0208379, IMG submission 184559) | Freshwater microbial communities from Crystal Bog, Wisconsin, USA - CBE02Aug07 (SPAdes) | ecosystem: Environmental > Aquatic > Freshwater > Lake | place: Crystal Bog, Wisconsin, USA... | reverse complement strand
GTGTAGTCGTAGTGTTAATCCTGATGGTTATCCTTACCGAGTATCGCCTGACAGCGAAGATAGGCAAGGTAAATCGATATTGATACCATTTACTCACAAGGGAGTTGTAGTTGGTAATACCATTAGATTTATGGATGCTCGAGCCCCTAAGTACATATCAGATTCACAACCAGGATATGTCTTTGGGTTAGACCTACAACAAACTTCGTGGCAACATTTATTTGTTGTCGAAGGAGTGTTTGATGCGTTGTCTATCAATGCCGTGGCAGTGCTACACAACGATATAAACGATGTCCAAGCACAGATAATCCGTGCCAGCGGTAAGCAAATCACGGTAATACCAGACTATGACCAAGCTGGATTGGCATTAATCGCCAAGGCAGTGGAGCTAGGATGGCCAGTTAGTTTTCCTGAATGGCCTGACGGTGTTAAGGATGTGAATGATGCTGTAAAAATTATGGGTAGACTGGCAACGGTGCTAACTATATTACAATCAAGAGAAACTATTAAAGGCAAAATAATTATAAAAGGACGAGAACTTGCTAAACGAATATAATGTAGAAGTACAGAAGCTTTTTTTAGAAATGATGTTAAACGATGCTGAATCATTTTTAAGAGTACAAAACATTTTCAACGATGAAAATTTTGATCGAGGAGTACGAAGCGCCGCAACCTTCATTAAGGAACACTATGAAAATCATGGGTCACTGCCTATTTTAGAGCAAGTAGTGGCGGCATCAGGTGTCAAACTAAATCAACTACCTGAACTACCTGAGGGCAATACCGAATGGTTCATGGAAGAATTCGAAGCCTTTACAAAAAAAGAAGAGTTGTCGCGGGCAATTCTCAAGTCATATGATTTGTTGGAAAAAGGAGAATTTGGGCCAGTAGAGAAATTAATCAAAGATGCAGTGCAAATCAGCTTGCAAAAAGACATGGGTATTGATTACTTTGAAAGCCCAGTGGATAGAAATAATCGATACTTTAACAGTGGCGGCCAAGTAAGCACAGGTTGGCCTAGCCTAGATCGAATACTTTACGGCGGATTTAGTCGCGGAGAGTTGAATATTTTTGCCGGCGGTTCAGGATCCGGTAAGAGCTTGGTAATGATGAATATTGCCATCAGTTGGCTTGAACAAGGTCTCAGCGGTGCTTATATCAGTTTAGAACTAGGCGAAGAATTATGTGGACTTAGAACTGATGCCATGTTGTCAGGCATGTCGACAAAAGAAATTCGCAAGGACTTAGATACTGCTGAATTAAAAGTTAAAATGTTCGGTAGAAAAGCTGGACAGTATAGAATCAAAGCATTGCCAGCTCAAAGTACAGTTAATGACGTTAGAAGTTATCTCAAAGAAGTACAAGTTCAAACCAATATCAAAATTGATTTTGTCATGGTAGATTACTTGGACTTGTTAATGCCAGTCAGTGCTAAGGTTAGCCCCAATGATTTGTTTATCAAGGACAAATACGTATCGGAAGAACTGAGAAATTTAGCCAAAGAACTTAACATACTGTTTGTTACTGCCAGTCAGTTGAATAGATCAGCCGTAGAAGAAGCTGAGTTTGATCACAGTCATATTTCAGGAGGTATCAGTAAAATTAACACAGCAGATAATGTATTTGGTATCTTTACAAGTCGAGCGATGAAAGAGCGTGGACGTTATCAACTTCAGTGTATGAAGACTCGAACATCTAATGGAACCGGGCAAAAGATTGAATTAGAATACAATATCGAAACCATGCGTATCACTGACTTACCTGAAGATGCTAGTCCAGTAAGTTCGTTTAGTAAACCTACAAATATATATGAAAATATAAGAGCACCAAGTCGTGTTACCGCTGAATCTTCAATCACCCCCGCAGAAACCGGCAAAATTACAGCAGATGTTGAGGGAACAAAATTAAAACAATTACTATCACAGATTAAACCAAAATGATTTATGGTAATAGCTATAAATACTTTAAGGTCTAAGAAAATGCAAAAGAAAACAAAGTCAATTTTTGAAGAATTAGATAATTTATATCTAGAGCGTGACAATCAATATATTATTGAGAATCGCGCATCTAATATAATATCTAGTGCCATAAGATTGTTAGAACAAATTGACACGTTATATCCACCTGACCAAGCAGAAAATTTAAATCGCAAATTATTAAATGCTATTAAAATGAGAGACCCGGAGAAATTTACAAGAACAGTGAGAAAAAGCGATGCGAATTCATGAAATAACCAAGCCTGATTTAAGCGAGGGAATATTAGATTCCGTTAAAAACGGAGTTAAAAATGCTTTAGGATCTGCTGTTCCAAAAGCTAAAAAAATTGGACAACAAGCGTCTGCGATGGCAGGTGCGGCACAAGCTAAAAAACTTGGCAACAAAGCTCTTGCGGCCACAGGCTCTGCTATCAAAGGTGCGGCTCAAAAAATAGCTCCTGTTACCAGAGCAACAGCCACACGGGCATACAATGCCGGTGTTAACCGTGGGCAAGGTCAAGGCGGGGTAATGCGCGGAGTAAAGCAAGCAGTCAAAGCACTGTCAAGTCCACAAGCGGCAGCATCATCACAACAGGATTTGATTAATAAACAAGCACAAGCGCAAGCACAAAAGTTGAGTAAACTAGGCTATAAAATTGATACAAAAACTCAACCGGTTACTTATAAACAAGCCATGACAGCGGCTAAAGCAGGACAACGTTCTACCAGTGCTTACACACAGCAAGGTGCTGTCCAACAGTTGAAACAAGCTGGGTTAAATGTCAATACAATCAATGATCTAATCCAAGCGGCAGCCTCGGGTAAAATCAACAAAGATGTAGTGAATAAAGCATTGGGGTTTAAATAAGTAGTAAAAAGTACTACTTTTTGTTGTTTTGTTACAACAGTTGACAAAAATACCAAAATATTGTATAATATACACATATTAACACTAAACGAGATCCAAATGAGCATTAAAGAAGAACTAGCACAGTATAATAAATCATTGGCCGAGTTGAAAAAGAACAACGAAGTCGCTACAGACAAAGGTCAAGTGGTTGGCTTCTTGGTATTTTTGGCTATGTGGTTTTATTTTACTGGGTCTATGTTACCACATGATTCTAGCATCGCGGGCGTTATTTTTTCTGTGGGATTTTATAGTTTACTTCTTGGTATTCCTGCGTGGTTTATTTGTAAATTTATTATAAATTTTTTCATAGGCTTTTTTGGAAAAGCAGATGAAGACACTATACCACGGTCCGCGGAATTACAAGCTTATTTTAGCGAGCAACAAAAAATCGCCGCGAAAAATGCAGAAAAACAAAAGTTAGCCGAGCGAGAAGCTGAACGACAACGTAAGGCTGAGCACAATCGTTTAATGATAGAAGATGCTGATTACCGAGAAGCGTATATTGCCGAAGAAGCCGAAAAATCTCGACTCATCGAAGTAGCAAGACGCAATCGTTTAACCAGTGCTCACAACGCAAAAGTAGATCACGTGATCTCACAAATTAGAAGTGAGAGAACATTGCCCGGAACTTCGGCCAGTATGATTAAAATATACGAAGAAGAGTTGGCAAGATTGACAGCGCAAAAACCCTACTAAGAGACTTACATATGATATTAAAAGAAGGCGGGAATGTATTCAAAAATAAAGAAGGTCAGTCATTAACGCAACGCATTAATCAAACTGACATTCCCGCCACTGTCGATTGGCTACAGCAGTTAACGGACTTAGACCTACGTGGGGAAATAGATCCTGACACTGGTTATCCTGAGCGTTGGTTAGGATCAACAGGTAAAAAATCCAGTTCCGGAGATTTAGATTTAGCAGTTAATTCCACAGAAATCTCTCCGGACCAGTTGATAGCAGAGCTTAGCCAATGGTGTACCAGTCATCAACTTAAGCCACAAGAATACGTTAAAAAAGGTGGGGACCAAATTCATTTTAAAACGCCAATAGCAGGAAATCCGGAAAAAGGCTATGTCCAAACTGATTTCATGTTTATGGAAAATTTAAAAATTGGTCAGTTTTTTATATCAAATCCCACACGAAGTGAGTACAGCGCAGTTGATAGGCACATAATGCTCAACAGTATTGCCAAAGCGTCAGGATATAAAATCATTACTCGCAAGGGCTTAGTAGATCGTGCTACCAATAACCTAGTGTCAGCTGATCCAGATGAAATAGCAAAAATAATGCTGAACAAAAAAGCCAGTAAGGCAGACTTGTACAGCGTTGAAACCATGTTACAAGCACTTCAAGGTGATCCTAACCGCGAAGCAAAAATAGCCGATGCCAAAGCAACCTTTGCCAAAAATGGCATCGCACTAGATGAATCACGTGGTGAAAGTGACATAAACTTCCTAGCAAGGCTACGTGATCGAATTGTTAATCAAGGCATGAGCAAGCTAGTTGAAGCAGAAGAACCACAAGTTCAAGGCGGACAAGCCAAGGGTATTGAACACATCGAAGACTTGGTATTTAGGCGCGGTACTGCTGGCATTAAAGAAGCGTTGGCGGTTATTGCTCATTTAAAAGACAACACTACAACTAGTGTAAGTTTGAAGTGGGACGGATCGCCCGCTGTAGTATTTGGGCGCAAACCCAACGGTGAATTTGTACTTACAGACACCGCAGGATTCACGGCAGTGGGCTATAATGGGTTATTTACAAGTCCAGATGCAATCCGCGGGCACATGGCTAAACGTGATGCTGAAGCCCAAGAAAAAGGCAAGTCAGCAAATAGAGTAGCAAACCTATATCCGATTTACAAGACATTATGGCCTTTGTTAGAAGCCGCAACTCCGCAAAATTTCAAAGGATTTATTCAAGGCGATTTACTGTATACCAGTACGCCACCTGAAAAAGCCGGAGCACTAATCTTTAAACCCAACACAGTACAGTACGCAATTCCGGTAGCCAGTGATTTAGGAAAACGCATAGAACAAAGCCAAATTGGTATTGCCATTCACACTCAGTATGCGGAACCAGGAGCACCAAAACAAGCATTGGGTAAAGTTAAATTAAACCCAGTTCCGGGTTTATTACTGATTGAACCAATACATCCAACGGCAAATGTACAACCACAAGATACTGCTAAAGTCAAAGAACTTAAGTCTCTGGTAGCTAGTCAAGGTTCTGCGATTAATCACTTGTTCAACCCTGCTGAACTTAGAACACTACAAATTACTGACTTGCCTAAACTATGTGTAGATTACATCAACAGTTTGGTAAAAGACCCAAGTGTGTCGGATTTTGCGGTTGCTAAACTAATGCCAGGATTTGCCGAGTGGTTAAAAACCAAGACCACACCAAAGAAATTCAACAACATCATCGAGTATCTACAAAGCCCGCGCAGTAACAGTGATGGAATTACCGCGGCATTTACAGCTTTTGTCCTGCTACACGATATCAAAACCGACTTGCTTCGTCAGCTAGACCAACAACAGCCAGGCCAAGAAGGTTGGGTAGTGTCAATACCCGGTGGCCCAGTCAAGTTTGTCAATAGATTTGAATTTAGTCGAGCAAATCAGCAACAAAATCTTGCCAGAAAATAACAGATAAACCGTGATTTTTTGCCATTTAACTAAATAAGTGTAGAACCAAAAGGTTCATACATTAAGGAGAATTTTAACATGGCACAGATCCCATTAGTACACGGTGGTTCACAACCCGTATTTGCTATTGATACACTCAATGGTCCCCAACTTTCCTCTACAGGAACATACACACCTGCTGGTACGCCAGTAATGATCCAAGGTCCAAAACTGGACTTTTTTGGTATCGATTTAGGTGCTGATCCTAGCGGACAAGCTGGTGTAAACGGCGCAATTCAATTGATTTTGATGGCAGTTCAACAAACTAGCACTATTGCTTTTTATCAAGTTGACGCTACAACTAACAAAAACAATTTGAGTATCGCTTTATTCCCAACAGGAGCTTATTCTGCTAGTACTTTACAAGCTACTATTGCTGGTTTAGGTACAGTTAACGGCTACGACGTAAGTGGTGCGGCAGTTACAAACGTTGGTTTTAGACTAGCTTCTACAGCTACAAGCGCAAGTTAATTTTAAAAGAGATTTTAAAATATCAAAAACCCACTTAGGTGGGTTTTTTGTTGACTAGTAATTTAATAGTTAAATACAGCATCATGCTTGTCAACAAAGTTACAGAAATAATCATTTACGAAACACCAGATGGTGGACAAACGGTCTACGCAAGAAACCCAGGTTCTAAAGATAAATGGCTTCATCATCGCGATCCTGCGCTGATAAAAGAAGAAATTGAATTAGAAAAACAAAAAAAATGGGTAGAAATATTCGCAAAACGCAATAAGAACGAGGAATTAAATCGCTTATGCGAGCAAGTTGAAATTTTTTATGAATTGTCAAACACTGAATTATGAGATTTCACTGCCGAACATTATTTGATATCACTGCCACTGGAGTTACAGGGCACTATAAATCAACGCGAGTACCATTTCAAGACCGCGCTAATCAGCAAATTCTCAATGAACGTGATTGGAATCGTTCACGCAACCAACAACGAAATTGGGAAACCATAACGCAATTGCTTAGTATGAGAACACAGATTTTTCAGTTGAAAACCCCAATAAAAAACAATGATGCTTGGGAATTTGAGTTCGAAGTTGAAACACCGGCGGTTTTTGGACCCAGCGAAGACCCGGTGCAAATGCTGATAGCAGACGCCGCTGGGGTGCCTATGATGGTAGGGTTAGAAAATATTTTAACTTCTTCTCAAACACTAATTGTCAGCGGTGAATATCAAAACATCTGGTTTAGTCTTTTAACATAAATAATATATAATGTTGGATGTTAAGAGCAGTACTATTGACACTCAATTATTTTTAATAAAATGAAAAACGAAAATTTACTACATAAAATATTTGCCGACGAATTTAAAATGAATCACACCAGCTTTTTTTGGCAACAAGAAGACGGTGATTACATAGCGTTTGGTAAGTATCGCATTGTGCCGGAAAAACCCCTGTATCGTGTATTTTGCCACACTTCAGAAATCGGCTTGTTTTCCAGTAGTAGAAGCGCGGTAAGTTGGTGTATAGCTGATAACTACAGCCAACACAAAATGTCATTGGAAATACAATTTTTAGACAAAAAACTAACAGCGTTGATTTTAGATATTGACGTTAGAACTAAGATAGCTGCCAAAAGCGCGAGCCCATTAAATCGCGAATTAATCAAAACTAAATTAGAAAATAAGATTATCAACAAAAATCTTATTGAAGAACAATTAACCAAATGTGTAAATTGGGCTAAATACTATCAAGTAAAAAGGATTTAAAAATGAAACTTTTCGAATTGGCTACACCAAAGCCATCAAAACAAGCGGCCAAGGTCTTTGAAAGTTATTTCGGAGACTCTATCAACGTTGACATTATGTCAACACGCCAAGCTCGCACCATGTTGGGTAAAGTGCGTAAACTAATCAGCGAACACAAGCAAACCAAAGCCGCGCATCACAGAGAACAAAACCCAGCTTATAACAAGCTAATGATGATGGAACGTGTGCTCATAGCCAAAATCAAAGAAGATCCCACAGTGCCAGTTGGCGGTGTAGCAGGTGCCCAGCAAAATGTAAACAATGCTCAAAAACCTGGCACTACTACCCAAACTCCACAACAACAGCAAATGGCCAAACAGCAACAGCAAGCTCAATTAAGCAAGATTCAAAATCCACAGTTGAAAACAGCGATGCAAAAAGCCGCCAGTGGACAAACTCTTAACCCACAAGATCAACAGTTGGTTGCTCAAGCCGCTTTACAAACTGAAAGTATTAATTTTAGACGTAGCTTGTATCACATTTTACGTGAAAGCGAAGTACAACAAGCGCAAGTAGTGTTGGCTGCTCAGGACATGGTTGACAAGATTCAAAAGATGTTAGAAGACGTTGGCACTGCCCAGTTCAAAGACTTGCCAGCATTAGTTGATCAAATTAAAAACCAAGTAGGTGTTGACCAAGCCATGCAGTTTAACACAGAAGTCACTGCCGCATTAAGTGGACTGGTACAGAATTTACAAGCAACCAAACTACAACTAGATCAATCATTGAATGTAGTTACTGGTCAAGAAATGCCAGGTGCTATGCCCGGCGCTGACATGGGTGCTGGTATGGCGGGCGAGGTACCTCCAGAAGAAGACATGCCTGATGACATGGGCGGTGAAGAAATGCCTGATGAAGGAAATCCATTTCCTGATGCCGACGAACCTGAAATGTCTCCCGACTTAGGTCGTGGTAAACGCAAATAAAAAGTAATAAATGCTGATATTCGAAGTTGAAAATACCGGTGTCGATACAAAAAAACTGGTGGCCTTAACCCAGTTTTTAGCCGGACGAGCTCAAGATACCAATGCTCAAAAACAAATATCTACGCCAGCATTTATTGCTCTAGCCCAAAATTTAGGAGTAGAAGTCAACGCTGACAGCTTGGGCGATTTAATCGCTCAACCGCCTTTAAGTGATGTGCTAGAACCTTATGAACCTAATTCCAACCTAATTAAATTTAAAGGCAACACTGATGTCAGCGGTGCCGAAATGTCAGTAGATCAAGCCGAGCAAGTGGTGAATCAAAATGCCAAATCCGCTATGAAACGCGGACTAAGTAAATAAAAAGTATTACTTTTTTAATGGTTGACAAATACTCTTAAATCTATTATAATATGTAAACTAAACAGCGCAGATAAGCGTTATATAAGTATACAGGAGAAATTATGAAACAGATTCTACCAATGTTATTCCTCGCCGCCGCATCAGCAATGGCACAGACCGGCGATGTTGCTCAAGTGATAAATGTACAACCAAGAATTGTAACAGTTAATCAGCGACAATGTCAACAACAAGAAGTCGGGGTCAACAACAGTTCAAGTGATGGTGCCATTGGTGCGTTAGCCGGAGCGGCCCTGGGTAGTACAGTAGGTGGCAACAATCGTGATCGCCTAGCTGGCGGAGTAGTTGGCGCATTGATCGGCGGAGTAGTTGGCAACAATGTTGGTCAACAATCAGCCCATACTGAAGTACGTGAAGTTTGTCGCATAGTTCCAATAAGTATGCAACAAGGGTCGATAGTTACCTTTAGCTATCACGGTGTGTTATTTACACAACAATTTGCTCAATAAGGAGTCAAACATGAAAAAATTAGCAGTAGCATTAGCATTAATCACTGGGTTATCCATCAGTACCGCAGAAGCACACGGATATTATCGTGGTGGTTACGGCGGATGGCATGGCGGTGGTGGCATTGGTTGGGTAGCACCTGCTTTAATCGGTGGCGCTATTGGTTACGGAATGGCTCGCCCTTATTATGCCCCAGCTCCGGTTTATATTCAACCTGAACCTGTATACGTACAACCTCCAGTGGTTTACACCCAGCCTGGAGTACAACCAGCACCTATTGGTTATCATTGGCAAGAAATGATTAATCCACAAACCAACACTCAACAATTAGTTTTGGTTCCTAACTGATTTAAGAGAATTTATATGTCAGAAACTACAAAATATGATTTTTTTAGTACAATATTTTTGAAAGTAGTTGATAGTTGCTCACTATGTAAAACATATTGGGGGCAGGCTCTTTGTAGAATATTTTTTGGATCAGTGGCAGTAGCAGTCTTTTCGGCTATAGTTACCGGTATTCCAATGTTAATGTATAAATGGATTTTAGGATAATAAAATGAAAGTTCAAAAGTTAATCAAAAAAATGTATCAAGCTATTTTTAATCACGACAAAGATGCCGAGAAAAAATACTGGTTCAAGATTCTTAAAAAGAGTATTAGACATAAACATACTGAGGCAGTCAGATAATACTCACAAACGGGCACGCCAATCATAAATACTTGTATGAAAAACAAGTATGGCATATCAAAGGCGTGCCTTTTTTGCAACGATACATTTATTACTAAACCACGATTTTTGGATTATTGTTCTCAGGCCTGTAAAAACCCTAATAACCGCCCCGGGCATACTCCTTGGAACAAAGGAATAACACTTAGTGAAGAACAAAAGGAAAAACAAAATAGAGATGGTCTTAAAAAAGGATGGGGTTGGAATAAAGGATTACCTAATGAACACCAAAGAAAAAAATGGTTAGAAAATAATCCCAACAAAGATGGTAAATTAAACAACCTTCGCCCAAAAAACTATACAGATAATGAATTTGAGGCATATAAAAGAGAATGTAGGAAAGCAACATATAGAACAGTTTATGCTATGAAAAAAGAAGGCATATCTAAAATAACTGGTAAACATAAAACAGATTATCAATTGGATCACATTATACCATATAAACAAGGATTTGAATTAGGAATACCTCCGGTAGTAATTGGTAGTAGGAAAAATCTAAGATATATATTAGGTGAAGAGAATAGAAAAAAATGGGATAGTTATCAGTCTAAAGAGACAGTAGAATCAATAACAGGAGATAGTTATGGCTTACAGTAAAGATGTAATAGATCATTTTGAAAATCCCCGAAATGTGGGAACTTTTGATAAAGGAGATGCGCAAGTTGGGACCGGCTTAGTCGGTGCCCCAGCTTGCGGTTAACGGAGATGTAATGAGACTCCAAATAAAGGTGCAAGATGGTATCATCACAGATGCGAGATTCAAGACATATGGTTGCGGTAGTGCGATTGCTTCAAGCTCGTTGGTCACAGAATGGGTTAAAGGTAAAACACTTGACGCCGCGGCACAGATTAAGAATAGCGAGATTGCTCAAGAGCTTGCTCTTCCACCAGTTAAGATCCACTGCTCAATCCTTGCGGAAGATTGTGTGAAAGCCGCGGTAGAAGATTATCGTAAAAGACACAGCCAGTAAAAAAATCAAACAAACATTAGCATAACATGGCCTACGGTAGATTTTACAAACGCTATTTAATGGAAATGCCTCGCCAAGTTAGTGGAGGTAATCCTTATGAGTATATTAAACGTGAAATCGAAACTGAGTTATCGGCAGGTAAAAAACCAATTGATTTAGGTGATAATACTTTCAAAATATCTATTGGTGATTCATCTTTTTATTGGATAGCATCACTTGATGGCAAAGATATATTGTTGTGTTCGAATGTGTCTCCCTTAGGAAAATTTGCTAAAGTTAACTCAACCGGCAAAAATCCTACACTTATAAGTAAGCCACCTTATGCCATCGATCTATATTTAAAAATAGCCAACGATATGCCAGCAGGAGTTCGATTTGCCAGTGATACAACATTAAGTAATGACGGATTTAAGATTTGGAGTAAAATATTCCAACTCAATTATACCGTTGGGGTTTACAACAATCAATCAGAAAAATATCAAGTTGATAAAATAACATCAATGGCAGAACTTGATAAATATTTCAAAGAACATCCAGACTTTGAAAATTATCAGTACGTGTTAGGAGAGTCGGATTATATAAGTGAAATGCGAGGACAGTTCCATATAATGGAGTTTAAACGACTAGCTGGTTATCCTTTACAAGAATCATTTCATACAAGTTCAGCGCTACGAGAAATTTAACATGATCACGCTAACAGAAAAAGCCGCGAATAAAATTAAACAAACGCTGTCACGACGTGGCCGAGGTTTAGGCATTCGACTGGGTGTTAAAACCACAGGTTGCTCTGGCCTGGCTTATGTGTTAGAATACGTTGACGAAGCCACTGCCGCTGACGAAGTCATAGTCTGCGAAGACTGTAAAATCTTTGTCGACAAAAAAAGCCTAGTGTATTTAACAGGCGTCACCGTGGATTTTGTACGCAACGGACTCAACGAAGGTTTTGAATTTAGCAATCCTAATGAGCGAGATCGTTGCGGTTGTGGCGAAAGTTTTCGAATTTAAAAATTATCGCGTGTGAGGCTAAGTGGGATAGCAAAGGTTGGTTTACAACCTGAGACAGCAGGTTCAAATCCTGCCATGCGCACCAATTTTGCATGATGTAGAACCGTCAACTGACGAAGAAACAAGAATTTCAATATCATTTAATTTTATCACAGTAAATATGGCGTCAAATATCTTGATTTAATTCCAGTTTGAAACTATAATAGTCTTGTAATTGATAATTAATTACACTCATATTGCCAAATGGAGGATCTAAATGAGTAAGCAACGCAAGACAGAAGCCTTTGACCCATCAGCAGGTTCATCAAGCCATAAAGTAAGTTTAATATCAGTGGCCCATGCGGTTAATGATGCTACTGGCGGCGAATTTCCCTTAAACACTAACACAGAATACCAAGATATATTACAATTTATCTGGGCTCCTGTACAAAAATGTTTTATTAATTATCAGCGTCAACGCTGGCCCGAACCCCCGCATATTAAAAAATTATTGTCTAAATGGAATATTGTCTGTGCCACTCCCTTACAGGCACGATATAGTGCTGTGGAAGACCGTTATTATATTGCCGATGGACAACAGCACGGAATTGCTTGGGTGTTAAAATATGGTCCAGGTAGTCATGTGCCCATTTGTTATATTGAATCCGAAGATGAAAATATAGAAAGCACAATGTTACTGGCTCTTAATAATGATAATGAGCCAATGAAGCCATATTTTATTCATAAACAAGAAGTAATTATGGGCGTTCAAGAAGCGGTAGATTTAGAAAATACTGTAAATGATGCTAATTGTCAAATTAGTTATCGTAAACGTAGTGCTGGTTGTATCACTAATATTGGACATTTATATATTATTCGTGATTCATTTAAATTATCTGAATTAAAATTTGGATTAATTAAAATGAAACAACACTGGCCCACAAAATATATTCAAACAGATACACTTCGCGGGCTATTACAAATTCGTAAATTATTACAAGAAATTAAATCATATAAAGATGATTTATTTGATGATATTATTCGTACAGTAAAAGTGCGTTATATTGACGAATCTGGGGTGGTAGATGCTAAAGTATTGTTTAATGCTGTACAAGAACAATGCCGTGTGGATTTAGAAACTACAAGTATTGATGCCGAAAGTAAAATGGCTTCGGGTATTTTAAGCATTTATGAACAAGTTAAAGGTGTTGATGTTGTAAATGGGCGTAGACCTTTTAAAGATCTCAAAATGCCAGTAATTAAATCTTAATTGGAGCACGAAATGGTACAATTAGGATATAATAAAAAGACTTATGGTAATGCCGCTACATTTAAAAGATTTGTAGAGGCATTAGATGCAGGTGAAGATGCCGCTACAGCCATGCGACATGTATGGGTAGGTAAAAATCATAGAACACGTCGTGCGGGACATGACGCCATGCGAGCAATATGCGGGGGAAAATGTGCTAATCTGCGATGTGGGAATATATTAGATTATAGTTTAGGGGGAAATATTAAGGGCAAAAAAGCCAGTGATAATATGCCCAGCCTAGATCATATTGTTCCCACAACCCGCGGCGGAGCAGACAGCATAGAAAATTATCAAATTCTTTGTAATCGTTGTAATACTGCCAAGAATGCCATGTATGGAGCTGAAGATGCGGAAAGATTGCGTGGATTAGCAGATATGATTGATTTAAAGACTTAATTAATATATAATTAAGTATGTCCACAAAAATTCGAACAGTTAATGATAATTTAGATATTGTTACTATACAAGATATTGAAAATCATAAATTAATTACCAATAAAGAATTAGATGCTGACTTAAAAAGTCTGGATAAATTCACAGGTGATACTAATAAAAATTCTTTTGCCGGAAATAGATTTCTTTATCATTTCCAATTTAAGAATTTATTAAAATGTCGTCGAGAAGATGGTAAAACAACTTATGATATTTGGGGTAATACTGAATTAAAACAAAAATTACTTGAAAGTACCAAAAAGTAAGTTAACATATACATAATTAAATTCCTTTCTAATCCCGTATTCACTAAAATATCCTATTTTGTTGTGTTTTAGCAACAAATCTTAGAAATAGGGTATTTTGGTTGACTAATATATCCAAAATTGCTATAATTAGGCATAAATTAAAAAACAGGAGAGAACATGATAGAAATTAGACCAGACACCCTAAGAGTAGCAGACTTGATCCGCATCTTGTCAAAAGTAGATCCAACCCTGCCCGTGTACATGAGCATGAACATGGAGTATGGTATGGAAGTTTCGTCGGCCGAAGTGGGGGTAGAAACCTACAGCGGTGTTGACTATCTAGTGATCAGCGATACACTAGGTGCTTGACAAGATAGCCCTTTGGGGCTATAATTATGACATAGCAACAAGGAGCACAAGATGAAGATCACAGTAACCACAATCCTAACACAAGAGATCACTGCACCCGAAGGCACCAGCAAAGAAGAGATCCTGGACTTCTTAGCAGAACATGAAAGTTTCCGTACAGCATTTCAGGGCGTAACAGACGGTGTCTTTACAATCGAAGACCTGGGAGTTGTAGAAGAAACGGTTGACTTGGGCGACATTTGACAGTATAATAACTACATCAACACTTAGACATCAGGAGTTAAAAATGGGCACACGTTCAGTAATCGCAGTGATGCATGGTGATAATGCCAAGGCTGTTTCCGTACATTGGGATGGTTATTTAGAGGGAGTTGGTGCGGTGTTGTTAAAACACTACGACTCCGTCAAAGCCAACCACTTGATTAGTTTAGGTGACGTCAGCTCACTGGGTTCCGTAATCGGTGAAAAGCACCCTTTTAGTCCTTTTGATCGTGATGAAAATAGTAATACAATAAGTGTCGAAGAATGGGAATCACTGTATGGCGACATGACTACATTCTACGGTCGTGATCGCGGTGAAACAGGTGTAGATTTTAAAACATTGACGGACTTTAATCACTTCCTAGAATACTTTGATAACGTGGGTGCTGAGTTTGCTTACATCATGCGTGATGGTGTTTGGTATTACTTTGACCTCGCAGATAAAACCCCACGTGATTTGAGTGAGGCTTTGACAGCCTTGGTTGACGAATAATGATTTTGGTTGTATAATAACTACATACAACAAACAGGAGCAAGCATGAAATTACATATCCAAACCCAAACACAAGAAAATTATAGTGCGCACGATTGGGACGGTAAAGGAGACAGTATGAAGCGATTCATTGTTTGGGTAGGCGGTGTGGCCGATTATGAAGGCAACAGTTTAAATCAAGCCAAAGCGGTCTACAATGAGTGGATTGAACAAAACTACGATGACGTCATTTTAGAGGAGATAACAGTATGAGCGCAATGAAACAACTTTTATCAATCTTATCTTTATCAACAGCCGTTTTACTCACGGCTTGCGGAGGTGGCGCTGGTTCACCCCAGGCCCCGCAAACGCCCGCTCAGGCTCCAAAAAGAACTGACCTGGGCTACACTTACGCGTGTGCCACTAACTATGGAAGTCAGGCTCAACAACTGGCGGAAACCGGCGATCAAATCAATCTATGGGCTGAATGTCAATACGGTGGCGAACAAGCCGCGGTTCAGGCAATCTTGGCGGCACACAGATACACAGCGCTGGACATTAGTCCTCAATTGTACGCCACTGCTGTGATATCAGTCAAGCCTTACGTCACTGGGCTGACCTTAAAGCCCACGGCTGAGAGCGAATTGCGAAGCTTTTTTACATTGCTACACAACGCCAATGCCTTACAGTATGTTCACATGCTTTACCCAGCCGATGAACCAAACATCACCATGGTAAATCCTCAAGACTTATTTTCAGGTATCGCCGTGGTACGTCGTGTATCAGCCGAGTTCGCTGAGTTAACGGGTGTAAAGTTGGGTGTTGTCTATGCCGACCCAACCATGGTAGGCAAGACTGTGGCTGATGTCAACAACTTGATTGGCATTGATGAATACGACTACATCGGCATAGACAGTTATGGTCGTGGTGCCGACATCTTAAAGCCCGGCGACATCTACAGCGCCTTGTTACAACGAATCTCTGCCCGTCAACAGTTGTTGCTGTTGCCAGGGGGTAACTATGGTCAAGATCCCAAGCCCTTTGTAGACTACGCTGAGGCTACTCCTCAAGTGGCAGGTATCATTGCGTGGACTTGGGCTGATGACAACAGTTACACAGAAAACCCCACAGCCGTTACAAAAGGCATTCGCAGTTACCCCGATCAAAAGGCGGCTTATACTCAAGCGGGCTTGTCGATTGTCAATCACAATTGATCCGGACTAATCAAGACTAACATCACGGTACAAGGTGTTGTAGGAATACAACACTTTGTAAAGAAATGTAAAGATGCCCAAATTCTCAAATATTTTCAAAAAACGCTTGACAAATCACATAAGTTATAGTATAATAGACTCATCTTAACGAGATACACACAGAGGAATGTAAATGAAACAACTACTGATCACACTCTCTTTTTTATCAACCGTCGCTCTCACAGCCTGTGGTGGTGGAGGTTCGACCCAGGCTCCTCAATCGGCTCTGGCATCTGCTCAGGTGGCTCAGGTCACAGTGGCTACAACAACATACGGCAACGATCCGCTGGAAACCGCCGACATCTACACTCCCCCAGGTGCCTCACAGGGTGTTGTTCTTTGGATACACGGTGGAGGGTGGAATGGTGGCGACAAGTCCGATAACTCAGCCGATGCGCTCGAAATCTCTCAAGCGGGCTACACGGTGGTCAACATGAACTACAGGTTGGTGCCCGTGATCAGCGATGCGGATGTGTTGGCAGATGCCATGACAGTTTTAGACTTGTTGATGAATCAGGGCAATGGCAACAAATTCAACAATGCGCAATGGCAACAGGTCAACGCCACGGTAACCGCAAAGGGCCTGTGTGTGGGCGGGGTCAGCGCTGGCGGGCACATGGCAGTGTATTCGGTTATGGCTTATCAAGCGCAAACAGGTCTTTACCCCATCAAGGGCGTGGCAAGTATTGTGGGGCCCATGGATCTAGACTACTTGGACGCAGAGTTAGCCAGTGACTCAACACTATCATCTTTTGCCCGTGGGTGGATTGACAATCTGGTTGGCTCAACAAATAATGAAGACGCAATGAAGTTAGCCAGCCCTAGGTGGCAGTATGGCACCAATGCCAACCCCGGCAGATGGCACTCAAGTGTTCAAGCCAGCGCTCTCAACTTTTACTTTTACACCAACTTGAATGACACACTGGCAATACCCGCCACGATCGAGCCCTTTGTCGCGACACTTCAATCGGAGTTAGGCTCAACGCGTGTTCACAATTTCACAGTTTCTCAGGGTGTTGTCAAAGACGGTGTTGTCAGTCACAATCTCACAGTCACGGTGGGTGATGTCATGTTGGCTGACGCTAACATGGTTTGGGGCAGGTGATCGGTCAACGGTGTTTTGGTTGACGAATAATGATTTTGGTTGTATAATAACTACATACAACAAACAGGAGCAAGCATGAAATTACATATCCAAACCCAAACACAAGAAAATTATAGTGCGCACGATTGGGACGGTAAAGGTGTGTGTCCTCAGTATTGGAAATTCAAAGGTGGCAATGACTACTTTGTCAAGAACATTAAAAACAACGACGAAGCTACCACAGCCGTAATGGCTCTACGCTCACAAATCGAAGAAAACAGCGAGTTCTACAAAGAACACATCATCGGTTGGGATTTGGTATCAAACGATTTTAAAACCGAATTCGAACAAGACCAGTTGGAATATATAGGTAAAATCACCAGCCCCACAAAGGTCTTGGCTTGGTGATAAACCAGGAGAAGACAATGACAAGTTTCACAAAAGAAGAATGGCAAGACACCGTGACACACTCAAGTCGAGTGGTACATGAAATGTCAATGTTGTCCGAATTTATGCGTCGGGAAAACCACATGAGTGAAGAATTCATGCGCATGTTCGACGATGTAATGGCTTGTGCTCAAATAGAGCATGACGCTCGTTGGAATCAATGGCCTTAAAACTGTTGTTTTATTACAACAGTTTTTTTGGTTGACGAATATTGATTTTGGTTGTATAATAACTACATAGACAACAACAAACAGGAGTTAAAAATGTCAAAACTTACAGAATACACAATCGAAATTTACAAAGCCGACCGCCGTGTTAAAAAAGGTAAACGATTGGTTGCCAAACAGGACTTTGAGCCAGTGACTCAAGACTACATCAACACCGTTGCCGAAGCCAAACGTAAGTTGGGCTTTGTAGTTGAAGTGTTTGAAACTTATGTTACCAAGACAAACCTAATGGGTGGTAAGGAATTTAGTGAGCGTTATGACACTCCGTATTATTGCTCACCCGCTAGTGAGTCATATTGGTCTGCTTGATTTTCCTCATAACAAAGGAGAACGCAATGAATGATTTTACCCAATATGTTTTGAGTTTTTATGGCGATGATGGTATTTACGACATTGGTGCCAGCCAAGCTGAAGTTGAACAAGCCACAGACCTGCTTAAAAATCATCCAGATTTTGCCACTGTAGAGTTTTTGGGTGACAGTTTTGACCGCGAAATGACACGTGACATTATACTTTTGTTGCGTGAACGCAACGGTGTTTTGGTTGACGAATATTAATTTTGGTTGTATAATACTTGTATTGTAGTTAAAAAAGGAGCAGTAAATGAAAGTATCAGCACTAACCGCGTATGTAGATCAAAAAAACCGTTGGAACGCTATCTTTGGAGGCAAGCAATTGAGCATCCAAAATGCCGAAGATAGACAGAAGATTGCTAATAGCATTGACTCGGACTTGAGCCCTGAGAACTTGACTTGCGATGGCGAGTTGCCCCGCGCAGAAGTTGCTCGTCGATACAAAGCTCTGCGTGAAGCGGCGGCGCAATTGACAGCATTGGACACCAGTGTTAAATTTTACGAATACAATTAAGGAGACTAGCAATGACAAAATCAATCGTACTTAGAAAATTTGATGATCCTGGTCATGGCTGGGTTCGTTTTCCCTTGGCTCGGTTAGAGCGTTTGGGTATTGCTGACAAAATCAGTTACTTTAGTTATGTTAAAAATGGCAATGTGTTTTTGGAAGAAGACTGTGATTTGTCAATACTGATTGACGCATTAGAGGCTAGGGGTTATACTGTTAAAATAAACGACACACATACCAATCGTCAAAGTAAGATCCGCAGTTATCGTAATTACTTTTATAAGTCTACTGTTGAAAACTTGGGAGAGTAATATGGGATATCGTGTAAAAGATGCTGTTGATGTCATGCGTGATGCTTACGGCCCACGTGAGGGTTTGGAAGGTCCATTTAAATACCCTAATGGTCGTGTTCTCTATTATTCTCCTAAAGATGGCGAATATTGGGATCCGGCTACTGATTGGTTCGTACCTAATGATGAAGTGGCTGATCTTCAGCAATCAATTTTTAATATTATTAGGCGCTAGTTTACAATTAATATCGTGCCATTTAATCAAATGAACAGGAATAACAAATGAAAACTTTTTATTATTCGATATCAATACCCATGTATACAAACACTTCAGTTGACGCAGAAACTGAAGAGGAAGCACTGGCAATGATTCAAGAACAACTGAACAATAATGAGCTAGACTTTGAAGAAAATTGGGATATGGTAGACATCAGTCTAGACAGTATAGATGCCATTAATGAAGACTAAATTCTAGAGATTCTAACAAGTTCTGCTTAAAATATTGTTAAAAAACAACATAAATTTACCCCGTTGATTCGGGGTATTTTTGTGAATTTTGGTTGACAATAATTTAATTTGACATTACAATATACACATAGACAATTAAGTAATGGTACTTAACTGCTAACTGGGAAAAATAATTATGATCAATTTATATGCTTATTCATACCCTTCAGCAATGAAAGAATTTGCTGAAGACGGATATATACTTACTAAAATTGGTGATAGTCATCGCGACACAGATATACGTATTGCCGAACAAGGTGGATCAGCAGAATGGGAAGGTAAAGTAAAAATTGGCGAATGGGTTGGACTTAAAAAAATAGCCCGTGATTTTGATGTACATGAAATTTTACGTGGTAAAGGTCTTTGGCATAAAAAAGATAATGCCGGCACAGAATGGTTTAAAATCCCCGCAAAAAATGCCGCAGAAGTATTTGCCTATATTGATAATATTGTGACTGAACTAGAAGGTGAGCGAGTGCGCCCTAATGTAATTTTACGCAAAATTCAAGAACAGAATTTAGATAAGGCAATGGATATTTTTGCCAAAGGCACTAATAAATCGTCTATAATCGCCAACTTATGTCCCAGGTTTGGTAAAACAATTTGGGCATTGATGTTGTTTAATCGAATTACGGCAGAATATGGCAATAAGGTAATGTTACTTCCAGCTTATTGGTTATCAGTTCATTCTTCATTTACAGAAGAATTAAATAGATATAAAGATTTTGCAGATATTCGTTACATTGACATTAATGATCCAAACGCTGAAGAAACCGCGCAATCTTATTTAGATCAAGGTTTGCGAATCATCGTTCCCATTAGTCTACACGGTGATTTAACAGAATTTATCGCCAAACACCAATGGATAGCAGATATTCCAAATGATGATATCTTTGTATTTGCTGATGAAGGTGATTTTGGTACACACACAGAAAATCAAGTGGCTAAATTGGACTTTTTATTTAATGTTGTATAAAAACAACACTCAAAAGAGCTGAAAACGGTTGACAATAATTCGTTTTGGTATTATAATATGCATATAGTAAGAAATTAGGAGTTGACATGTTTATTTCAGTATTTGCTTCGGGTACAAACGTACAAAGATTGGCAAAAATCTCTAAAAATATTGATGGTGTCTTGTACACATCTTATTCTCAATTAGAGAAAGAAGAACCTGGAATTGTAAAACGAAAATTTTATTGTTCCGAAGTTGATTCTTTGAAACAGCAAGTAGAAGAATTAGATGAAAAAGTGCAACCAAGTTGGACTAAAATTTGGGCCAATCCTTTAGGTAATAAGGAATTTGTAGGACAATTACTAAAATCTTTGATAGGCGAAGATAATTTGCGTACAGAATTAAATTTATCCGCTTTGGCAAATACATCTGTAGACTGTTTTATGTTATTAGTATCTGCCAACAAAAAAGAAATGTCGCAAATCGCTGACATAGCAGAACGTGTTATACCTGATTGGCATGTTAAAGTTCTAAATGGCGATTTTACAACCAACAGAGATGCCCAATACGAAACTATTCGTGAAATTAACAAAGCTAAGATTGAGCGTAAAAAAGGCGTATTAATTATTGCTAATCAAATGGGCAGTAGATCTTATTCTATTCCTGAAATTCAAGCAACCGTGATTGCTTATGATCGCGGTAGTGTTGACGCCACTGCTCAAAAAGTTAGTCGCTGTTTGACACCTACTACTGACAAACATAAATTATATGACAGGGTGTCTGATAAAGAATACGGAATCATTGTTGACTTATCGTTTGATCCTAACCGTTCAGAAAATATCGAAAAGTTAATTTTAGACGAGGCAATTAGCATACAACGTTCTGGGCTTGCCGATGACTTTACAAGTGCGGTAAAATATGTATTATCTTCGATTAATTTATTTAAATTTAAGGAGGTAAAAGGATCTATGGTATTAGCCGAGATCAGCGAAGAAGAAATGTTTGGTATTTTTGGTGATAATGAGAATCTACTCAAAGTTGCCGATGTTAGTGTTGACATTAGTGCGGCATTAGAATCGGGAGTGTTTGATATTCTTTCAAGTGTAAAAGCTGACGGTAAATCAAAGAGTGACAAAAAAGATATATTAGGGGCTGATGCTAAAAACTTTGTCAAAGAAGGTGGGGCATCAGGCAAACATGAGTTAAGTGATTCAGAGAAAAAGAATATAGAAAAAACAATCAATGAAGCTATTCGTGCGTTAAATATGAGCGCCACTTCGGTTTATCATTTAGCTAATCTCGAAGGCGAAAGTTATAGAGAATGTATCAATATCATTGCTAATGATAATAATTTAGATAAAGAGTTTATTGATTTGTTTGGAATTCCCGCATCATCTATAAGTATTTTGTTAGATAACAAAACTTTGAATGAATCAATTTTAGATGTTATTGTACAAAATAGTAAACCTAAAATAGTTGACAATTTGTTTATCTAATGTTATACTAATGTTGTATAATTACAACAAATCAATTGCTAAATTTTGGTTGACAATAATTCGTTTTGGTATTATAATATGCATATAGTAAGAAATTAGGAGTTAGCGATGAGATTTGCTGTTGATTTAAACAAAGGAATTTTAGGTGGGCCAGATAGTACAGAAATGTGGGAAGATATTATATCTCATATTCCCGATGAACTTCTGCTTAAACCTAATCTTCGTATTTTAAATATTGCTTGCGGGCATGGAACAGAAGCAGTACTATTAGCAAAAAGAATGCTATCCTTAGGAATAAGTAAAGAAAAAGTTAATAATTCTTTATTCCTGCTTGATAAATATCGAGTATTTACTAATCATGCAAAAACTGTTTATGGATTTGAAAATACTATTACAGAAGATTTTTTAGAATGGAAAACAGACATGAATTTTGATTTAGTGATTGGTAATCCTCCGTACAACGACGGAACATCAGCAAATAATCCTATATATCAACTTTTTACAAAAAAAGTGGCAGAGAAAATGATGCCGGAATATTTTTGTTTTGTTATTCAAGCCAATTGGCTAACACAAACTCGAGGCGTTGGTAAAGTTATGAGAGATGCTTTAAAGAAAGCAGGGGTATATAATATTACTATCAACGGATGGGACGCTTTTGAACATGCAAAAGTAAGAACGTGCACAGTTTTTTGTAAAAAAGGATATACTGGATCAATTACTTTATCTGATAGAAATAAAAGTGTAGTTATATCTAATTTTGATGAAAAAATATTATTAATAGCTGACGCAACAGAGCTTATGTTATTAAATAAATTAAAACCATCGAAAGAGAAAAAACATAACCTAAAGGGAATAAGTGATAAATGGGGAATTGGAACTAGTTATAAAAAAGAAGGGTTTGATATTGATCCGTTAAACACATTAAAAATAATTCCTCCAAATAAAACTGGATATAAATTGTTTGCTACCTTTGACACAGAAAATGAAGCTGTATCGAATAAAGAAAAATACAGTAGTTTTTGGAGAAGTAAATTAGTAACCTATATTTTACTAAGAACTCGTACCTCAACTACTTTAGATAATCCTCAAATTGAGTATGTTCCGAATCTATTCATAGATCGAATATTTACAGATACTGAATTGTATCAAATTTATAACTTATCTAACGCAGAAATCACTCATATCGAATCTCATGTTAAACACTTATATTAATCACCTTAGACATCGCGAATATATGAGCGGTGTTGAACGAGATAAGAATCGTATCAAAGCAACAGGCGAAGTATTTACACCAACTAAATTAGTACAAGAAATACTAGAACAAATACCCATTGAACAATTTACAGATCCAACAAAAACTTTTTTAGATCCAAGTTGCGGTGATGGACAATTCTTATCGGAAGTAGTAATACGTAAATTGGAAAATGGCTCAACGCTTGAACAAGCATTATCAACTACATACGGTGTTGATATAATGCCTGATAATGTGATTGAATGTCAGAACAGATTACTTTGTGGCAGGGAAGACCTAAGACATATAGTAAAGCGCAACATCGTATGTCATGATGCTTTAACATACGATTATAGTTTTAACGGAACTGATTTTACAGATGAAGAATTGAGACAACAAGAAGAAAAAATTAAATTAGAATCCTTTGGTTTAGATAATTTAGGATCTGCTACAGTTAAAAAATCTAAAAAAATCAAGAAAAAACAGCCAGCCTTAGTCAAATTTACTGAGACGATAGCCAACGGGTTAATAGATATTGAATAATGTACAACCCAAAATTCCCCTATCAACCCCTGTCAAGAACCACTCTAAACGGTAAAAGAGTTTATAACACACCAGATGGCAAAAAATTGCCAAGTGTGACAACCATACTGACAGCTACACAACCTGAAGAAAAACGCGCCGCACTAGAAAAATGGCGCCAAGCTGTTGGTGTAGAGCAAGCACAAAAAATCACCACAGAGGCGGCTAATAGGGGCACGAGGATGCACAGCTACCTCGAGCATTATGTACTAACCGGTGAGCTAAAACCTGCTGGCACCAACCCTTACACTTGGGCCAGTCACAAAATGGCAGAGGTGGTTATTGAACAAGGTCTCAAGAATGTAGATGAATTTTGGGGAGTCGAATGCCCATTATATTATCCAGGTATATATGCTGGCACAACAGACGGTGCTGGTATACATTTAGGTGCGGAAGCAATATTAGATTACAAACAATCAAACAAGACAAAAAAGCGGGAATACATCGAAGATTACTTTTTACAACTATGCGCATACAGTGAAGCTCATAATGAATTGTACGGAACAAATATTCGTAAAGGTGTGATATTGATATGCGTCAAACCCAAAACTGATGACATGGGCAATTTACTAGACGCGCCAGTTTATCAAGAATTTATTCTAGAAGGTGACGAATACGAGCAGTATAGAATAAAATGGTGGAAAAGAGTTGAAGAATATTATTTGATGACATAACATTATGATCACAGAAGAACTTAGACGATATATTAACATGGTTGACGAAGAATGGCAGCAAGATCAACTATATGAAATGGCAAGAGTTGGCCCTAACCGACATGGTATAGAAAATGTCGTTATTTGGGTTGGCGAAGCTCCAAAGACACACGGGCTACGAGTTAAAGTGTCAAATATTCCAAATAAAATGAGGATAGAAGATAGTTTTACTATAATGATGCCCAGTTTAGATTATGATCCTGCTCAAGTAGCCGATTGGATCACCCCTAAAATCATGAGTAAAATTTTAACATGGATCAAGCTAAATCAAGATTTACTGTATAATTATGAAATGGGAAACATAATAGATACCGAAGATTTTTTAGCCAAAATATCAAAAGTATAAAGTCACTGTCACGGTTCAGCTAAATATAGTATAATTATAAGGAACGCAACGTGGCGATTACACAAATATCCCAGATTACCCACCGATTAGGCTTAAACACAGATTTACCCCAATTAGCCGGTGCGGAATTAGGCTGGAGTACAGATACAAGACAGCTTTACATTGGCAACGGGGCATTATCAGAAGGTGCGCCAGTTGTAGGAAATACTGAAGTTTTAACAGAATTCAGCGACATTCTCAACCTAGCCAAAGGCTACAACTACAAAGGCGCGGCAGCTGGTTATACGCCACAAACCGGAGTCAACGGAACCACTACCACTGAGAGATTACAAGATCGCCTAGATCAATGGGTTAGCGTAAAGGACTTTGGAGCCCGAGGTGATGGACTAACTGATGACACCGTTGCCATTAATCTAGCGTTATACCAAATTTACTGTCGCGCGGCAAACGTTCAAACACGCAAGGCACTGTATTTTCCTGCGGGTGTTTATCGCGTGACTTCTAGCATTAAAATTCCTGCGTATGCCACGCTCTACGGTGAAGGCAAGATTAGTTCAATTATTCAACTGGATCATGGTACTACTGCCACATGTGTGGCAGAAACTGCTGACAGCTTACAGCAAACTCAAGGCAACATTGGTGCCAATTCTGCTCACCCGCCTGTGAACATCACGGTGATGAACTTGGCATTTCAGACTTTAGATAGCACTAAACCGGTGTTTGTGATTCAATCTGCCAACACTTGTAGATTTGTTGGTGTGACATTTCAAGGGGTAGAAACCACATCCAGCATTACCAGTGAAGCCGCTACTTGTGTTGGGGTTGACTTTGGTGCCGCACTGTCACTCACTACGCAGGACATTGTGTTTGATTCTTGTAGTTTTTTAAATCTAGCGTATGCCATCAACACTGACCAAAATATTCGTGGTGTTGTCATAAACAATTCAAAATTCCACACACTATTTCGTGGTATAGCGTTAGGACAAACTGCTCCTATTGCCGGCGGACCCACTGGAGTTCGCATCACCAACAATGTGTTTGACGTTATTTATGCCGAAGCCATTTTAATGGGTGCTGTTAGTCTCAACGCCAGCGGACACAATGTATTTTATGACGTGGGTAATTTATTCGCAGGTATTACCAATTCAACTGGAACCAACATCATCAGCATTGGTGGCAACAACAACGTCAGCATTGGCGACATGTTTCAGCGTCCAGATAACCTAGCGGCAACTGCTCCTAGAATAAATCTACAAGGCACCACCAGCATTGCCATTACCAACGGTGTAGAACTAAGCATGGGTACCAAAACATCAGCATCTGGTGTACATGCTGTGTTGGTTGACAACAAAACTCGCCAGTCACTATTTACAGTTGCCAACAAAAGATGTAAAATAGACTACAGTATAGACAGAGGCAGTGATTGCCGAACCGGAACTCTTTGGATAGCCAGCAATGGTGTTGTTATTGACTTCATGGATGATTACAGCGAAACAGCTAATTTAAAAATTGTCTTATCCGCCGCACCCGCCGTCAACAACACCGCAGCCACTGACATCGCTTACACAACCACACCCAGTACCGGAGTCAATGCGGTGCTGAATTATTCTGTTAGCTACTTCGCTGGTGGTCCAAGTGATGTACCACCACCTGCTCCGACAGTGGTTAGTACAACCACTCATTGTGTAGGAACTGATTTGTGGGCAACAGATCACATGAATGATGGCTCAACGCAAGAGAGATTGATAGAAGCAAATAGTGCCCAGTGTGGTTACACTCCGCCACCTCTGACGGTGATTAGAACAACCACTCATTGTGTAGGACCTGACCTGTGGGCAACAGACGATATGAGTGATAACTCAACCCAAGAGAGATTGGTAGAAACAAATAGTTCACAATGTTATCCGCAACCAGTTAGTATATACACCGAATGTAGACCAGGTTACGAGTTGTGGCAAGTACAAACCATGAGTTATGGACCACCGATTGAAACGCTACTAGAAGAAAATAGTACCCAGTGCGGCTACGTTGATCCTGGTGATGGCGGTATATAATGCCTTTTCCTATTGAAGAATAAATCAAAAATAATGTGGCCCAGTAATTTTACCGATAGGTTGGCGGCTTTTTCCAACCTGCGTATACAAAGCAAAGATTTACCATTAGAACAAGCCCTAGCAGACATCAATGCTTGGTGGTTTTCCGCCCCGTGGTGCCAGTACTACCTACACTGGGACGATGCCGAAACTTGGCCAGATCCTTGGGAATTATTGAATGATGACACTTATTGTGAACTTGCTCGCGGCCTCGGAATCCTGTATACTATAAGTATGATGGAACATAAAGATTTGACGTCGGCCGAGCTGGTTTTGACTGAAGAAGGATATAATTTAGTATTAGTCAATCAAGGAATATATACATTGAATTGGGAAAATAACAATATAGTAAATAATCTACAAATTGAAAAAATCCAACGTCAATTTACTCTAGCGGAAGTAAACCAACGTTATAATTAAATTCGCAGTATAAGTATAAAAAAGGCAGTAAATGAATATCAGTATCGTTAAACGAAACGGCAAAAAAGAACCGTTGCAAATCGAGAAATGGCAAGCACAAGTAGCAAAGATATGTAAAGGAATAGCGGATGTAAGTCAATCGATGATTGAGATCAGCGCACAATTAAATTTTTACGATGGAATTACTACTGAAGAAATTGATGGCATTACACTACGAGCCATAGTAGACCTAATTGACGTTGAAGCCAATCCAGATGTAGGCAATATCAATTACCAATACGTGGCTGGCAAGCAACGCTTGTCAATGCTTCGTAAATCAGTATATGGTTCCTACGCCGTGCCGCACATTTATGAAATCGTCAAGAAAAATGTAGCGGTTGGCTTGTACACACCAGAATTGCTAGAGTGGTATTCGGAAGACGATTGGAATCGCATGAATGCCATGCTGGACCATGAAAAAGATGAAACTTACTCTTATTCTGCCATTGAACAGTTAATCGAAAAATATTTAGTGCGTAATCGCGCTACCAAGGAAATATATGAAACTCCCCAAATACGCTACATGGTGGCTGCTGCCACCATCTTCCACCGTGAAGAACCTAATCAAGCAAGACTCCGCTTTATCAAAGAGTATTATCAAGCAGCCAGTGACGGATTATTCACTCTTGCGACACCTGTGTTGGCTGGCCTTGGCACTCCTACTCGTCAGTTTAGCAGTTGTGTTCTTATTAGGTCAGACGATGATCTCGATAGTATATTTGCCTCTGGTGAAATGATGGCAAAATATGCCGCCAAGAGAGCCGGCATTGGTTTGGAAATAGGTAGACTGCGACCCTTGGGTAGTCCTATACGGGGTGGCGAAGTCATGCACACTGGCATGATTCCATTCCTAAAAAAATGGTTTGGCGATTTGCGCAGTTGTAGCCAAGGCGGTATTCGCAATGCCTCTGCTACTGTGTTTTATCCAATATGGCATTATCAGTTCGATGATTTAATAGTACTTAAAAACAATCAAGGTACTGACGAAACACGAGTACGTCACATGGACTATGGGGTGGTGTTGTCGGCATTCTTTTGGAAGAGATTTAAAAATCGAGAAAACATCACTTTCTTTGATCCAAATCAAGTGCCTGAATTGTACGAAGCGTTTTACCGCAACAGCGACGAATTCGAAAAGCTGTATATAAAATACGAACTCCGCAATGACCTACGTAAAAAAACAATGCCTGCCGAAGAAGTCTTCAAAGGTGGCATACTAAAAGAACGCACAGACACTGGTAGAATTTACCTAGTATACATTGACAATGTACAACGTCAAGGGCCGTTTGACACCGAGTATCACACCATTTATCAAAGCAATCTCTGTTGCGAAATTCTTTTACCAACTAAATCTTTCAAACGTCTAGACGACGAAGAGGGGAGGATCGCTTTATGTACTTTGGGCTCGATAAATTGGGGAAGCTTTAGGAATCCTGAAGACATGCGCCGTGCTTGTAGAATACTGCACCGTAGCTTGAATAATATTCTTGACTATCAAGATTTTTTATCAGTACAATCAAAATTGTCCAACGATGAAATTCGCCCTTTGGGTATCGGCGTAACCAACCTTGCTTATTTTTTAGCCAAGCGAGGTCTCAAGTATGGTTCGCCAGAAGCACTTGCTGAAGTAAAATCATTTATCGAGCACCAAGCGTATTATCTCACAGAAGCCAATGTTGAACTAGCACGAGAACGTGGACGTTGCGTTGACAGCGATAAAACACGATATGGACAAGGCGTTTTTCCTTGGGAACTACGAGCCAAAGGTGTCGATGCTTTGGTAAACTTTGCTCCAGAACTTGATTGGACAACTCTGCGGGCCAACATGCGAGCTTATGGAGTTCGCAATGCCACACTGATGGCCATTGCTCCGGTTGAAAGTTCCAGCGTGGTAATCAATTCCACCAACGGAATTGAAATGCCAATGAGTTTGATTACGGTAAAAGAATCAAAGGCTGGTAGCTTGATCCAAGTGGTACCAGAATACAACAAGTTAAAATCAAAATACCAGCTTATGTGGGATCAAACAGACTGTGAAGGCTATTTAAAAACCGCCGCAGTTTTGGCCGCTTATGTTGACCAAGCCATTTCGGTAAACACTTTTTATAACCCCAAGCATTTCCCAGACCGCAAAGTGCCAGTTACATTGATTGCCAAGAATTTAATGACAGCACACAAATTAGGTATCAAGACTTTTTATTATTCACTTTTAAATAAAGCAGGTAGCAAGCAACAACAAGATGAAGCTCCGCTAGAGGCAATTGATTTCGATGACGAAGAGTCATGCGAGTCGTGTAAACTCTGAGGAATTACATGAACGAAAAACAAAATAATGATAAGTCATTTTCTCAGGGTTTTGTGGAAAATTGGTTATTTGAAATGCCTGTTAGAACGGGTAAAAGCCCTGATGTTTACTCAAACTTGTTAATGGTGTTGCAATTAAATCAAAAAGCCGGACATAAAATTACACAATTAGGAAATGATACCAATAAATTTATCATGCCAATAAGTGACGGTCAAGTTATTGTCTGGCAAGAAATTAATGGTAACCCTGAATTTATCATAGAGCTAAAAAAATACAATAAAGGATATTCAGTTGAGTTAGTGGGAAAAAAGCAAGGAGTAAATATAAATGCTGTTGATTTTTATTCAGACTTGTTAAAAATATTTAAAACATTAATTTTTAGCGGTGACATAATTAGTGATCAAGGAGCAGGTATTTGGAAAAAACTCATTGCCAACAATTATCAAATACAAGCATATGACGCTCACACCGCAATGAGTCATAGATTAACAGATCCAAATGAAATAGATGATAAAAAATACAATAACAAGAATACAAGATTTGTTTTATCAGAAACGTTAAAAGAAAGCATGGGATTGTGGAATGATTTTGAACTTTTACGAATTAAAAGTTTATGTCATAATATGTCAACAAGACAAATATTATTTTTAGATTCTCTGAGTATTATTAAGGAAACAAATGAGTAAAGCACAATATGATTTATCAACAAAAACAGATTATTTAAATCGCAAGATGTTTTTGGATCCTGCTGGTCCAGTAACAGTACAAAGATTTGAAGAAGCAAAATATCAAAAACTCACCAAGTTTGAAGCTGAAGCCAGAGGATTCTTTTGGGTACCAGAAGAAATTTCGCTTACCAAAGACGCCAACGATTTTAAAGAATCAAGCGATACTGTTCGACATATTTTCACCAGTAATCTATTGAGACAAACGGCTTTAGACAGTATTCAAGGGCGTGGACCCAGTCAAATTTTTACACCAGTCTGTAGTATCCCTGAGCTAGAAGCACTGATGTACAATTGGAGTTTTTTCGAAACAAATGTTCACAGTCGTAGCTATAGTCATATTATTCGTAACATTTATAACATTCCAAAGGATGTATTTAATACCATACACGACACTAAAGAAATCATTGGCATGGCTTCTAGTGTTGGCAGTTACTACGACAAACTACATAGAATTAATTGTATGAAAGAAATGGACGGTACAGTTGACGAAGCAGAGCATATCAAAGCCATATGGCTAGCACTTAATGCCAGTTACGCATTAGAAGCATTGCGCTTTATGGTGTCATTTGCCACCAGTTTAGCAATGGTGGAAAATCGTATCTTCATTGGCAATGGTGCCATCATTAGTTTGATTCTACAAGACGAACTGTTACACAAAGAATGGACAGCTTGGATGATTAACCAAGTGGTAAAAGAAGACGTTAGATTTGCCCAAGCTAAACGAGAATGCGAGCACGAAGTTTATGCCATGTACGCAGAAGTTATACGAGAAGAAAAAGACTGGGCGGATTACTTGTTCAAACGTGGACCAGTGATTGGATTAAATGCCAACATACTTAAAGATTTTGTTGACTACACAGCCGCAGATGCGCTTAAGCATATTGGCCTCAAGTATCAACTTCCTGCTCCAAAGGCCACTCCTATTCCTTGGTTTACCAAGCATACCAATATTGCCAACAAACAAGTAGCACTACAAGAACAAGAATCAACCAATTATGTTATTGGGGCGATGTCAGATTCAATTGCCTACGAAGAATTACCTGACTTATAATTTTGCCAGCATTGTTGTCGACGATATATAATGTACAATGAAGATTTTTGAGATAGAAAATAAATATTTTTTTGCGCACAATGGGGCGGTACTTGTACTTGAATCATACGTTAATCCTGAAGAAGAATTAGCAATATCATTTACTACCACCGCCAGAGAATACGATAAAAAATTTTATACTGCTACTGTCAGTGAAAAATCGTCGAATAAAAAAATTATTCAAATAACGTTTTCTCTGTCATCAAAAAACTCTGATTTAGTTATCGGAACCATTGAACCGTTTGATGATGTTAAACACCAAAATTTAGTTCATACATCATTGGGATCTTATGTAGGCGGAGCAGATATGGGCTACGTGGCAATGAAATGGATTCAACGTAAAATCAGAGATTTTTCTAAAACACAAGGTTATGATATTAAAAAAATATCATCATCTACTCGAGGAACTGGGGCTAGAGCTCGAAATAATCCTGGTGACGATGGTACAGGAATGCCAAAAAGTTTTGATATATCACAGTCTATTAAAGAATCATTGATATATGATTGTGTTGAAGATACATATAAAATAGTTAGAAAGGAAAAATAAATGAAAGCAGTTATATACAGCAAATACTTTTGTAGTTTTTGTGATCAAGCAAAAGCGTTGATGGAGATGAAAGGTATACCTTACGAAGAAAGAAAAATTGGAGATGGATATACCAAAGAAGACTTATTAACAGCAGTGCCTAACGCAAGAACTGTACCACAAATTTTCATCGATGACACACTAATCGGTGGTTATACAGAATTAAAAAAATATTTAAAGGATTAATATGCAAGTAGAATTAAATTCAGTTTATACATTTACACTAACCAACGCCAATGAATTGGTGGCTAAGGTAGTTGGAATTTCCGAAGATTCGTATACCGTATCTAATCCATTGTCAGCGGTACCAACAGAAAAAGGTATCCAGTTGATTTTTGCTATTTTTACCGCAGATCCCAGTGAAGATATTACGATAAATAAATCAGCAGTGGCTATGATTAGCAAGACAAGATTAGAAATCTGCGATCATTACTTAGAGGCTACGACCGGTATTAAGGCAGTGCGTAGTAGTAAAATCTTATTAGGATAAAAACATGTCAGCAGTACAGAGAGTAGGCGATTCAGACTCAGGCGGTGGAAGTATACTTCAAGGGGTTAATTCAGTGCGAGTCAACGGAATACCTATTTCTGTAAATGGCAATCCAGTATCCGGTCATGGCTTGGGCGAACATGGCGGCCCAAAAACCCGCAATACTCAATCTTCTGTAAGAGCTGCCAACATTCCTGTGATTAAAACCGGAGATGCTGATACCTGCGGTGACTCAAGAGTCGGCGGCAGTCCCAATGTTAGAGTCGGCGGATAACGGTGTCAAATCTAACCCCATTACAAATCAACGTCACTGCTGGATTACTACACAACCAGGGTCTAGTACCTAGTCAAGATTTTGTTGCTGTCATATCATCATACGCTAGTCAAACGCCAGTGGGCTTGCTAACCAATACCATCAACGCCGTCAATAATTCTTTGACAACATCTACAGTTAACCAATTAAAAACCTTGGCAAGTGGTATATGTCCAGCGCTAAGTGATAGCATACCATCAGCCAATGCTGTAGATTATCCAGTAGAGTCTATGAGTGAGTTATTAAAAAATACCGCGATTGCTTACTTGGGCGCTGGCGATGTTACTAAATTCTTACAAGCGGTAAGTCAAGCAGGCATTTACTGTGACACTACCAATTCTGTTATAAACAGTTCAACAAACAGCCAAGATTATCTCGCCAATACCTTTACTGATATGAACAGCATGATTACCGGTGGCATCAGTGATGTTGCTAGTGACACTACAGCATTGGCACAAGACTTGGCTAATTTGGGATCTTTAATTGACTTAAGTAATTTAAATGAATTAGGCACACCCTTGGCATTGATACAACAATTGGCAAAGCTAGGAGGCGTTACTCCGGAAATATCCTTGGCTTTTACTGCTTACGGAGTAAGTTTGGATACCGTGTTGAAACTTACTGAACCCAATTCCACCGCAGGTATAAGTGAACAAAAAGCCATGTATGCGGCAATGTTATCCATCACTGGCGATATGTTGACGCCCATCTTGACTATCTTCGGTGTCACTACTGCAAACATCACCAGCATGGCTGATTTATTAAATCCTGCTAAAATATTCCCCGATAGTTTTCAAACACTTACCATGATTGGCGTGGATAATGTCAAGCAAAACATTTATAAAGATTCTGGCGGCACTGTCAATACAAATTTGACTTTGGTTATGCCTGACGTTACTTTGAAGACACTGGTATGAGCGCACTAGATAAACTTAATCAAATGATTCCTGTAGATATGGCAATCGCAAATAAAGCATTGTCAGTGTCCTTGTTGGGTATTACCAACATCAACACCATAACATTACCTAAATTCGCACAAGCAGTAGCACAGGTTCAAACCACAGCAGGGCTTGATTTAATCAATAGCCTAACGGCACCAGTTCATGCTGATGCTGTGACTGCCATCACTGCCAAAGTAAGCAAAGGCACCGGCGTAAATGGTACGGTGTTAATCACTGACATTTTAGGGGCGGCGACAGGCGCGGTGAGTTCGCAGGTGCTGACTAACACGATAAAGATTTTTGCCACCATGGATCTCACTCAGTTAAGTGATGTTTACCAAAGAATGTACAACACCGTCACTGGAGTTTATGGTAACCCCACTGGGTCCGTTACCGTACCTGTAGGTGTTGCCGCAGGAGTATATGCCAATGCTGATGTAGCATTTACCACAGCGTTGATTCCTGCCGCCAAGACAATAATTGCCACTTTGGCATCAGCGTATCCCCAGCAAACAGCGGAATTAAACAGCCTGTGGTCCAGCATCATCGCTCAGTTGAAAAGCGAAGTAAATCTTCAAAATCAAGCAGGTATAAATTTCTCAGCCTTTACGGCCAATAATACCAATTCCGTCTATAGTTTTGTGCTGGGATTACCTGTGTTGGGGCAAAAAATGAACGCGGGAGAATTGGGCAGTTACATACAAGCATTGGCAGATATGAGCAGTTTGTCTGGTCAATCTATCATCGCAAGTCTGCGTCAATCACAAACCAATTTATCCAGTATGGGCATTGGTGTAAGTTCTAATATTCCTTCAACTTAACCAAAACGTGTAAACCTTTTGCGAATCTACCGCGTTATATGTATATACAAGAATAGTTCTTGTATATCTTAAAAAAAGGAAATTACCATGAAATCACTAGTCTTATCTTTGTTAACCGTTTTTGCTATTTCTTCAATTGCCGCTACCACAGCACCAGTTGTTACCACAGCCCCAGTTGCGGCACCCGGAGCGCAAACTGCCAACAACAAAAGTCCGGCTCCAACAAAGGAGCACAAAAAAGTACTCGCTACACCGGCTGTCAAAGCACCTGTATCTGCTACCACAAAGTAATTCCAATGACGTCATTTTAATAAATGATGTTTTGGTATTAGGACGTAACCACAATAAACTAATTCTCGAAGATGTCAAAGAAGAATCACTTTCAGATCATGTTCGATTTAGGTTATTTCTAGCTAGGCAACTGGCGCTTAAAAAGCATCGAGAAGTCCACAGTTAAGTCTGTGGACTTTTTCGTTTGTTGCGGAAAAACAACACTGGGTTGACAAATAATCTTTGCGAGCATATAATAGTGACATAAAGGAAGCACGTCACATGACAACACCCAATTGGCAGTATATGATTCGCAAGTACAATACAGTTCCAGTCAACGCACCAATGAATCTCATCATCGCAGTTCAGCGATTAGCACTCAGTGATTTTGAATCAAATCTAGAACAAGCACATGAAATGATTGTTGAAAAAGAATTGGCAGATAAAGAAGCGCAGGGTTTTCCTGAAGCTAACATCATCATTAATCAAATTAAGCACAATTGAGGAGTAAGCAATGGGCTTAGATATGTATGCTTATGTCGCTACCAAAGCAGAATCTCGAAGTAAAGACACAGAACCTCGCGAGTTGGCTTATTGGCGCAAGCATCCAAATTTACATGGATGGTTTGAACAGTTGTGGCTCAGCAAAGGTGGCTCCAACGCAGACTCTGCGCAGGCCATGAATTTCAATGGTGTTGAACTTGAACTCACTTGGGAAGATTTAGACAAACTAGAACAAGCAGTCAATGAAGGTTCTTTGCCTGCTACATCTGGATTCTTTTTCGGTGATGACGCAGATGTATTTTATAAACAGCGTGACTTGGATTTTATACAAGCGGCGCGAGCAGAATTATTTTTAGGTCTGAAAGTTTTTTATAACAGTTCTTGGTAATAGGAAAATATGAAAATTAATTACAATGATGAAACGAATTTTTCCGGGGTAACAGTTGTTGCTGAATGGATTCGAGACTTAGAAAGTTCTGACAGCAGACTACACAAAGAATCAGTGATTGAAAAGGCACTGGTTGCCGCGCAGGTAGGCTCCGCGCAAGCTCAGTGTTTTTTGTTTAATTGTTTTTTAACGTACAATCCATTTTTTGTATTCGGTGTTAAAAAAGTACCGGAAACTACAGGATTAGTCAACAGACCAAATCCTTGGCGGACATTTTGGTCATTGTGTGGTTCGTTACAAACTCGAAGTATTACCGGACATGCCGCACGTGATGCTATTGCGGAAGTCAGTGAATTGTTTGACAGCGAAGAATGGAATAATCTAGCACGTCGTGTATTAATCAAGGATCTGCGATGTGGTATCACTGAACGTACTTTAAATAAAGTATTGAAAGGAACGCAGTGGGAAGTTCCGGTATTCAGTTGCCAACTGGCTCAAGATTCAAATGATCAACCGGCTAAAATGCGAGGTATCAAACGCCTTGAAGGTAAACTTGATGGAGTTCGTGTGATAGCGCTGATAAAGCCTAACGCAGAAGTTGTTCAACTATTCAGCAGAAATGGTAAATTGTTTGAAAATTTCCCAGCCATTGAACAAGCCATACTTGAAGTAGCGGCACAACTAAAGACCTTTGATGGGTTTAATCGTACTGGGTGGGTGTTTGATGGAGAAGTCATAGGAGAAAGCTTCCAATCCTTAATGAAGCAAGCTCAACGAAAACGCGATGTTGAAACCAAAGAAATGGTTTACAATATTTTTGATCTTGTGCCTTTGGATGCCTTTGAAGAAGGAATTTGGAAAACCACTCAAGGAAATCGTACCAAAATTCTTGAAGAATTCCGCCCAGTGTTGGAAAGCAAATCATGCCTAAAGGTTACCCAAGGTATTGAAGTAGATTTAGATACCGCAGAAGGACATGACCAATTGCGTAGGTATGCCAACGATGCCGTTACCGCAGGTCTAGAAGGCATCATGATTAAAAACATCGCCGCTCCTTATGAGTCTAAGCGATCAAGTGCATGGCTAAAATGGAAACCTGTAATCAGTTTAGATCTCAATATCGTAGGTTTTGAAGAAGGTACCGGTAGGAATCAAGGTAGGTTAGGTGCTATAATATGTGAAGGTGTTGACGATAACAGAACTGTACAAGTAAATGTTGGCAGTGGATTTAGCGATGCTGATAGAGATGAATACTGGAATAACCGTGATGAGTTGTTGGGCATGGTGGTTGAGGTATTGGCAGATGCCGTTACACAAAACCAAGATGGCTCTTATAGTTTGCGGTTTCCTAGATTCTCTCGTTTCCGCGGATTTGAAGTAGGTGAAAAATTATAATGACAAAGATAAATTCCAGCCCTGATAGACATACTTTCCAAAAAGAAAGATATATCAAACACTGTGAGGAAGAAGGCAAAGAGCCCAATCCCAACTATGTTGCCATGTACAAGACTTGGCGTGAGCAGGATGAAGAAAATCTTAAAGATCCTGCTTGGCAAAAGAACAACATGGAGTATGATCTCCGTAGCTCAAAAGAAATGTGCGACAAAGTTAAAAAGTCAGACAATTATGCTCAAAATTTGTATGCCGCAATGTGTAATACAGATTGGATGAAAAATGACGTATGGCCAATACTCACCGACACCAAGTGGAGCTGTAGTTGGAGACACGCTGGCGGTATTGTTGCCGACATGCAAGAAAAAGGTGATTATATTGAATGGTACTGTAGTGGTATCGGTAGCAAAGAAAAAGGATGGGGGTTAGACGGAAGAATCCCAAACTCAGACGAAGATCATAGAACTTATGTAGGAGAAAGTGTTGTCACTGACGAAATCCGCGAGGATTTATTTAAACTAGGTTGGATTGAAAAAACTCAAGACTGTACAGATTAACAAAGGAAATATCATGCTTACAATAAAAGAATTTATGGAATTGATAGACTATAAAATCACTGAAGGTGGTGTTTATGGTTGGCAATGTTACGGACCTAACAGCTATATGTTAAGCAGTTGGAATGGTGTTCACGGTTCCGGTGGATACAATTTTAACATTGTGTTTAGCACCAAGACACAAAAGGTATATGAAGTAGAAGTCTGCGACTATACCAATGATCGTGCTTATCGCATGATCAACCCTGACTATATCAAAAAGCAAAAGAAAGAAAGCAAGCGTCGTGGGACAGATTCTAAGTATGCGTGGGACTATGTTGAGTACGTGGATTTAGATGTTGTAGAAGATTTCTTGGAAAAGGCACAAGCTATCAAAGAAGGTAAAGAATATGATACCAGTGTTATGATGAGTTTGGATTTACCTGATGACGTAATCTTACAAGCCGCGTTAGCTGCACACAAAGATAATGTCACGCTCAATGACTACATCAACAAAGCCTTGGCAACACTTGCTCACCGTGTACAAAACGGCGAACTCACCAAAGAAGACGCAGATAAATTCAAGGCTGAAATCAGCTAAATATATATTCATGTATATAGAGGAAAATTTAAATGAGTATTACATCAATAATAGCAAAAATAAAAACATATTTAACACCAAAGTCACCTGCGGCAAGCGGAACATTATCATTGGATGTCAGTGATATTATGATTTATACGATAAAGCCAGCAGATAACAATAACGTAAATATCGAAATTGAATTAAAGCACGGACAGCATCTCGGATCAATAAGCACCAGCGGTAATACATATTCGATACTTAATTTTATTCTGACTCAAACAGAATTAGCACTTTTTATATCACAGCTACAAACTAACATTAGACAAGCATAACATGAAAGTAACACGCAGAAATTTTTCTATTTTTGAAAAAATGGATTTAGAACTTGCCAAGAATTCCGAAAAAGGGCCAGTGATTGAATTTGTCCTCGACGAAGAAGAATTTCACGAGTTTAGACTAACAGAAAACGGTCGTGCCAGTTTTAAGCGCATTACCGGCAGAGTCAATGACGAAGTTGGCGGAGATTGGACCTACAAAGGGGCGCTGATTATCAAAGAAAAAATTGCGCCTGCGGCAAAACTCAGCAAACCAAAAAAACCTAAATCAGCTAAACATGATGCCAAATAACGAAATTGAACCCAATACTATAAGGTGGACTGCCGCTGATTCAAGCGAAATGTTAGCCATCAAACCGGATGGATTTTATGTTCGTGGCGAAAAAGTACCAGCAGATGCCAAAGAAGCAGAAGCTGTGTATCATGCGTTCAAACAATGGTTAGCGTGGGCAAATCTACAAAGACCCAACTGAAATTTATGTTATACTAAAGTAGATTAAAAGTAGTGTACTTTGGACTAAATAATTGATATGACAACCGGATATATTTATAAATGGACACACATTCCAACGCTGAATTGGTATATTGGTTCTAGGACCCGCAAAAATTGCCATCCCGACGATGGATATATTTGTTCTAGCAAAATAGTAAAACCTTGTAATAATCCCATAGTTATTTGTCCGCATTGTAATTTGCACGGACCTTCTGGGGCAATGAATAGATGGCACTTCGTTAATTGTAGGCACAAAAAATGATATTAGCAATTTTACTATTAATATCAGGATTATCAATATCCGCAGTAGCGGAATTTTATTCTATAATGGGGCTAATGGCTATATTTTCAGCCTCGCCTATTCCTGTAGCAGTAATGGGAATCAGTTTAGGTGTAGGGAAACTAGTAATAGCGAGCTGGATCAAAGCATATTGGGAACGAGCACCTTTGCTAATGAAAACTTACGGAGTAGTGGCAGTTGCCATACTTATGCTGATAACTACATTAGGCTGCTTTGGCTACCTCTCCAAGGCGCACAATGATCAAAATTTA
>Ga0208379_1000105_pt1 | contig 39990 bp, 62 predicted proteins | sample CryBogCBE02Aug07_FD_184559 | JGI IMG/M metagenome (GOLD analysis project Ga0208379, IMG submission 184559) | Freshwater microbial communities from Crystal Bog, Wisconsin, USA - CBE02Aug07 (SPAdes) | ecosystem: Environmental > Aquatic > Freshwater > Lake | place: Crystal Bog, Wisconsin, USA... | reverse complement strand
GCTCTTGGAGTAGTAACAAGTGGTTCTAATAATACTGCTATAGGACAATTTTCTCTTGGTGCAAATACCACCGCATCTAATAACACAGCAGTAGGTTATAGTGCTGGGTATAGTAATACTACTGGTGCTTCACTTGCTATATTTGGTTTTCAAGCAGGATACACAGGCTCAACAGCGCAACAAAATACCCTTATGGGCTATCAAGCTGGATATTATGCTACTGGTAGTTACAATACTTTGCTTGGTTCTGTAGCTGGCTTTAATATTTCAAGCGGAACATATAACACTTGTATTGGTATTAATTCAGGAGCTAGTATTACAACTGGCTCTAAAAACGCAATTCTTGGTTCGTTTAACGGCAATCAAGGTGGCTTAGACATCCGTACATCAAGTAACTGGATTGTATTAAGCGATGGAGATGGCAACCCAAGAACACAAATAGACAATAATGGCAATTTAATTCAAACTGTTACTGGAACTGCGCCTACTCTTGGCACAAATTCTCAAATGACTTTTGAATTAACCAATAACACAACTTTAAAAATTAAAGTGCGTGGAACAGACGGAACAACTCGTTCAGTATCTTTAACTCTTGCATAATATGATTACTCAACAACAAGTCCTAGATGCTTTTGAATACAGAGAAGGTAAGCTGTATTGGAAGTATGTCAAGTCAATCCGCATCAAAGCTGGTGAAGAAGCTGGTAGAGAAGATGCTTTTGGCTATAGAACTGTTCGTTTCAATTACAAAATGTACCGCACACATCATTTAATTTACCTTATGTTTCATGGTGTTTTGCCTAAAATTATTGACCATATTAACGGCAATCGTTTAGATAACCGAATTGAGAACTTGCGTATTGCTACTGATTCTCAAAATAATTGCAATAAAGGCATACAAGTCAATAACACTACAGGCTCAAAAAATGTTAAATGGCATGAACGAATTAAGAAATATGAAGTATCTGTTCAGGTAAATAAACAGCGTCAATACATTGGAGTATTTGAAGATTTAGAACTTGCCGACTTAGTGGCGCACATGGCAAGAGAAAAATATCACGGCAATTTTGCAAAGCACAAATAGGAGAATAAATAATGGCAACAACTTATACAACCACAATCAATCAGATGTTTACAGTACCTAACCCAACAGGTTATGTTGTAAATGTTATCTTTACAGTATCAGGTACAGATGGTACACATACAGCAGAAATTGGTGGCAACATTCAATTTACACCTGAGCAAAATGAACCAAACTACATACCTTACAATGAATTAACTCAAGCTGAAGTTTTGGGATGGATTAATTCTGCAACTGATAATCAAGCAAATTATTATGCAAATATTGATGGTCAAATTAACAGCATTGTTAATCCACCTGTTACACCATCAGCACAACCTTTACCTTGGTCACAATCTTAATTTTGTATATAATGTTTTTAGGTAATTTTGCCTATATTTTTAAGGAACAATGATGCAATCCGTAAATTTAACAGTTGAACTCGTCAATGCAATTCTTGGTTATTTAGGTACTAAACCTTTTACTGAAGTTGCACAATTGATCAATGCAGTACAAACTCAAGTAGCACCTCAAATTCAGCAAGAAGCACCTGTTGAACCTACTGAATCTACAGTACAGTAATGGAACTTCTCATGGATGGAATCGAATCTATCGTATACGATACAGATAAAAGGCTTTCTGTCCATGAGCAAGTTTGTGCAGAGAGATATGAAGGTATACAAAAAGCATTTGCTAATGGTACTAAGCGTATGCAAAAAATTGAATATATGCTGTATGTTGTTATATTTTCAGTTTTATTTGGAAAAGAGTTTGTGGTGGATTTGATCAAGCATTATTTAATGAAATGAAATGGCTGAGTTTAATCCTATTGCTGAAGGAGCAAGTTCATTAGCTGATAGCTTAGAACAAAGTAGGCAAGCTGGGAAAAAACTTACTAAAACCATTGAAAATATTCAGCATGATGGTACAGAGGTTGCTTTACAAGAATTAGAAGCACGAAAGAAGCACAAAATCCATGAAGAAGCAATGGAAAACTCGATGATCTATCGAGCTATTCAAGAGTATAAAAATCAGAGTGCCATTATTCAAGCAGAAAATGAAGCTGAAAAAGAATTTAAGGCTAAGTATGGTGCTAAAGAGTGGTCAAAAGTATTAGAGTTAAAAGCAGTAGTAGAGAAAGAGCACCAAGAAAGCAAAAAATATTATGGTCATAAGTTGGAAGATGTAAGGCGAGTACAATTTTGGTGTTGGTTTGTAGCTTTTATTATTACCAGTTTGTTGTTTTATTTTGATTTAGTATGAACTGGGTGAAATACTGGTTTGCAGTATTTTTAATTGAATTAGCTATTTGGTCGTATGTTATTTATCTTCATTTTGAAATTAAAGAATTAGAGAAAATACGATTACCCAAACCAAAGTTTGATAAAGAACACAAAGTAATTGTTCGAACCAAAAAGGATATAGTGCGTGGATGATGATCTTTTCAAATGGTGGACAATATTTGCGTTAATTTGTATGATGTTAATTATTCTTTTAAAGGAGTAGTTATGGCATTAGATCCATTATCAGCAGTCCTCGATTTAGGTAATACTTTAATTACTCGAATTTTTCCTGATCCTGCACAACAAGCTGATGCAAAATTAAAACTTTTAGAATTGCAACAAAGTGGTGAATTAGCCACAATGACTGCACAAACTGATATTAATAAAGAGGAAGCTAAAAGCACAAATTGGTTTGTAGCAGGTGCTAGACCTTTTATTTTATGGATATGTGGTTTTGCCATGCTTTATTGCACATTGTTAGAACCTATTTTAAGATTTGTAGCAACTGTCATTTATGGCTACACAGGTTCATTTCCAGTAATAGATACTAATTTTACTATGCAAGTTATGATGGGAATATTAGGTCTTGGTGCAATGAGAACCTATGAGAAATCAAAAGATGTTGAAGGCAATCGTTAAAACTTGTTACGCTTGTAAAAAAGAAAAACCTGTAAAAAAATGAAACCTAAAGAACATATTTTATTAATTGCTACTTATGCTTTGGTTGGTGTAGTTGGTGCATTTATTCTGATGTTTATTTATGCCATTATTGATCCTGCTGTAGATGATACTAAAGTATTCGATATTATTGGTCCGGCTTTCCAAACTGTGATTGGTGGATTTATAGGGCTTATTACTGGCATCAAAATAGGAAGCGAAGAAGATGATAACAAGTGAACAATTAACACAGTTAGGTATTGATCAAAAATGGCTACAACCATTAAACGATACTTTTGATAAGTTTGAAATCAATACTCCAGTAAGAATGGCATCTTTCATAGGTCAATGTATGCATGAAAGTAGAGATTTTACACATTTAGAAGAAGATCTTAATTATTCTGCTGTACGATTAACGCAAGTATTCCCTAATAGGTTTACATTGGCTAAAGCAGAAGAATGTGTTGCCAAAGGCAAACAAGGCATTGCTGAAGGTATGTATGGACATAGATTAGATCTTGGTAATACACAAGATGGGGATGGAGCATCTTTTTTTGGAAGGGGTTTGATTCAGCTTACTGGTCGTGCGAACTATACTTCTTTTGCCCATTCCATAGGTAATGATGAAATTATTAGTAATCCAGCTTTATTAGCAACTCCTGAATATGCTTGTCTATCTGCTGGCTGGTTTTTCAGTACACATCATTTAAATGATCTAGCTGATAAAGAAGATTATCTTACAATGACGAAAAAAATTAATGGTGGGACTTTAGGTTTAGATCAAAGAATTGCCAACATTAAAAAAGTATTATCTATACTTGCATGAATGAGAATTTAGAACAAGAACCTAAAAAGCATTTAAATGGCTTTTCAGGCTTTTGTGCTTATTGTAATACTCCTATTAGCAATGATAAGTTTTGTAGCGAAGAATGTGCAGAAGAATTTGAACTAGCTACTAAATTTGGATTGTTTAACAAACATGGGTAAGCATTAAATACGACTGAATAAGCAACAAAGCACCCATAAAAACAATTGTTATTGCTGACCAATTCATTTCTCACTCGCTTTCTTTAGTATTGCTCTTGCAAAATCAATTATTTCGTCACCATTTGGAGATTGTGATAATTTTTTCTCGGCAAACTCTATTATTTCCTCATCGCTGAGTTCACGAAGTTTTTTAGAAGCAATACCATTCCAATAACCTGTTGCGTAAATAGCAGATTCTTTGTCGGTCATTTCACTCGCTTTCTTTAATAGTAATTTTGAATATTCATATACATTTTCAAAAAGTTCATCTTCAGGAGTTCTGCGTAATACCAACATAAAAGCAACTGACAATTCTCGTATTGTTGCATCACTTAGTTCACGCAAACCATCATATCTACCAATCAAGTAAGACCTTGTATCTAAGATTTCATTCTTTTCTTTGGCTTTCTGAATACCATTCCAATAACCAGTTGCGTAGATAGCAGATTCTTTATCAGTCATTTATCGCCTCTTTATGCATAAAATCAATTAAACCATCTAATACTTCAGGATTTTTGTTATCAGCCCATACTCCACTAACAACAAACTTTAATTCCATTGCCCTATCAATTTCACTATTTGGATACTTTAATTTGTAGCAATGACTTCTTAAATATCTATATCTTTTTGCGTCAGCTTTCAACTCCTCAATCTCTTTGGCTTGTTGGCGTAGCAAAGGTGCTACAAATTGTAGTGTTTCCCAGCCAATTGATGTATGGTTTTGGTTCATTTGCTCAAGCCTGTTAATTAGGTCATTTAAAGTCATTTCTCACTCGCCTTTCTTATTATCTTTCCATTTCCAACCAAAATATGCTTCGGTATTTTTGATGTGTTCTTCTGTAGGCTTTTCTGTAACATTCATGTGCCAATTTCCACCAATAACCCAAGATCCAGCATAAGGTGGATTTAATGGTGCAAACTTCAATTGTGGTGAACAGGTATGAACAGAATCACTTGATACTTTTTGTCCACATAATGTACAAACAATCCATGTATCATAAGCATTTAAAGTAATTGTTCCATCGTGGTTTGTTTTCATTTTTTCTCCTTACATTGTTTAATTATTTCTTTAGGAATATCAATAGCATAGGGATAAGTAACCATGCGACAATCATATTTCATCTTATATTGGCTAAATTCATTCAAAAATATAATGAATGAGCAAATTAATAAGCTAAATAAAAAACCAAACCAAACTAAAGAATAATCTTTCAATTTTTTTCATCCCAAATATTTTCGCATTGTTTTATATCAAACCCATAACTTACACAATCATGCAAATAAGCCATTTTTCTTGATTCTGCTGGTGTAGGTTCAATAACTGCTTCTTTTTTCTCTACAAGGGCATCCTGATGACAAGAACAATAGCATCCATGTAATACAAAAATAAAAATAACTAAAAAAATATATTTCATCAGTAGGGATCACAGTACACATTAATAGGAACACTTACTTTTCCATATTGGGTTTGTAAATAGATAAACTCAGTTCTTGGCTTCATTTTATTTAGAATACAGCCTTTGCTATCTTGTAAAACTTGATAGGGAGTAAGTGCCACAATTCCATTAAAATTTTGAATAGGATAAGGTTCAGCCTTATGAGCACAAGCAACTAAAAAAATCATTGGCATCACAACAATTAATTTTTTCATTATTGATCCATTAAGTTTTTTAACATTATTAATTGTCCTTCCAGTTGTTCAGCATGATGTTTATACATTCTCATTTGAGTTTGAATATCAACATTTTGCAAGCGAAGCTGAAGGATCTCATTTTTTAAATCATTAACAACTTTTCTTAAATATTCGATTTGATTATCCATATACAATCCTATATAAAAATTGAAGAAATTTATTTTTATCATTTTTATCCAGCAAACATCTTTGAATAAATAACATATCTTTATCATATTCAATATAAGGTTTAGGCTGATAATTAATACCTATTTTTACTTTACCAGTATCGTATGGAATGCTCATTTTTGTTCCCTCGCTTTCATCATAATGTCAGCCAATTTGTATGATGTTTTAAATGTTTCTAAAGCATCAAACTGTTCGTCTTTTATTAAATTAAGTTGTACTTCTGCAAATCGAATAGCAAAGTAATCTCTTAAATCCATGCCATAATCTGTTTGCCAAGCATCACCGCCAGTAGATTGTGTTATGTTTGTTGGAAATGCTTTCATTTCTATCTCTCCCTGTTTAGTTGTCTATACGCTTCTATTGCGGCCTTTAAATCTTCTTCTAACTGTTCAATGCGATCGCGTTGTTGCTTAATTAACGCTAAGGAATCTTTAGCTAACTGCACTAAGTTGCCCCTGTCCCATAAATCAAAGTCTGTCACGGATTGCGCGCCTCTTGTAAAAGTTCAATACGCTCTCTAGCAACGCGCAATGTGTTATACCGCTGATGCAAACGCTGTAGCATCGATAAACGCTTGCCTTGAATTCGTTCTTGTTCCAATAAGCTAAAAACTTCTTCCTCGCTTAAGGTATTAATTACATCATTCAAACCACGCCAACTTAATGTTTTCACTAACTTCTCCTTTGTTAAATTTAATAGTATTACGTAAAAAAGTTTTTGACAACTTTATTTTATTTTCTTTTTTAAATTATCTATCGAATGTTGCAACCTTGCAACATATTTATTTGCAGAGTTAGCTTGTCGCTGGGCTATTTTTAATTCTTCTTTAGCCGCTTTTAATTTAATGCTATATAGTTCTTGTCGTTTCATTTTAGTTCCTCAAGTGCAATGTCAGAAATGGCTTTTTTAGTATCTAAAGCTGCCCAAATTTTTTCATCGATGGTTTTATTGGTTAATAAGATATAACACCAAACATCATGTTTTTGACCGCCTCGATGCAAGCGGCCAATAGTTTGTTCATATAATTCAAGGCTCCACGGCAAAGATAAGAACACGATCTTATTGCCGCCCATTTGCAGATTAAGACCATGCCCTGCGGATTTTGGGTGCAGTAAAAGCAACTCAACACTGCCCTCATTCCAACGCTCGATGGCGCAAGGCGCGTCTAAAGTTACTGCATGGGGATAGCGACGCTTGAGTTCTGCTAATTCTTCTTGATAGTTGTAGACAAGGATAGTGTTTGCACGTTGGTTTTCTGCCAATAGATCTTCTAATAAATCAAACTTATGGCTAGAAAACCATATCGCTTGCTGATGCATGATGAACTGTCCGGGCGCATTAACGTCAGCCTGACGCGTGGTGTCATAGATAAACCCTGAACCCATCTGCTGTAGCTTTTGCGTTACCACCGCTGCGTTAGATGCAATGGCTTTCGCATCAGGGAATTCCACTACAAAATCTTTTTTCATGCGCTCGTAAGGTTCACGATCAGGTAAATCGCAACGCATTTCGACGACATGCAAGGGCGGTAGTTTATCTTTGTATTCGCTCGACTCTAAAACAAAAGTAGAAGGCCTGATGCGCTGCATCACTGCTTGTAAAGAACCTACGCGTGGCTCCCATTGGCCAAAATCGCGGTTAATACAAACAAAATACGTCTGTAAAAACGCGCCCTTACTGCGGCCTAATAATGTTTGATCTACAATCTTGCATTGGCCAAAGACATCTTCAAGGCCGTTGCTCGTAAAGCTACCCGTTAGCCCCCAGCGTATTTTCATAGGCTCGATGATAGAAAGCAAATCTTTAAAGCGTACGCCTGACGGATCTTTCAAGCGCGTTAATTCATCAAACACAATGCCATCAAAATTTAAAGCTTGCTTTTTTAACCAAGAAATATTTTCATAGTTCATTACGACGATGTTGGATGAACTTTCTAAGGCCTTCATGCGTTGCGCAGGCGTGCCAATAGCCAATGATAGCGTCATGTTGAGTTGCCATTTAGCCAACTCTTGTGGCCATACATCGGTACACACGCGTTTGGGTGCTAACACTAACCAACGCTTAACAAGCTTAGTCTTTAACATTTCTTGCATGGCGGTTAGTGCTATTAGGGTTTTCCCTGCCCCCACCGATGCAAGAATCATCGCGCGATCACGCTCATATAAAAAATCAACGGCCTTCTCTTGATAGTCACGTAACTTCAAAATGGTGCCTCGCCAAGAAGTTCAAATACGTTAGGTTTAGCTTTGCGTGGCAACCGAATTAAAGTGTAATCGTGTTGCATGAAAGCAAGGGCTTCTTGTTTAGTATGAAACCTACGCAACATAGTGCCTGTTTCATCATTTACTTGGTATCGCATTGTTTTATCCAATCATCAATTTCTTGTTTTGTTTTTAAAACAACATAATTTTGTTGCAGTTGTTTCATTTCATTTCCAAAAATAATCTGAAGCGCAGATAGTGAGCCAGTGGGACTTTTTAATTCAATGAACCACGTGCTACCGGGCAAACAAACAATACGATCAGCTACGCCGCGTTGCGAAACAGATTTAAACTTATATGTTTTTCCGCCCCTACATTCAACTGCCCAAATTAAATACTTTTCTATCTCACGTTCTCTCATGTGCATAAATATAACACAAAAGTTTTTGACATTATTTTATTTTTCTGTGTATACTGAATGTTCAATAAAGTTAAAGTAAAGGAAAAACTAATGGCCAATCATTCTTCTATCGTCGGTGGTTCCACCGCTTCCCGTGTAATAAAATGCCCCGGTTCAGTTGCATTAGTAGCTAAGATGCCACCAAAGCCATCAAGCAAATATGCTGATGAGGGTACACTATTGCACAATACGATTGCAGAAATTCTTCAAAACGACATACCGCCAGCGAATCTTTTAGGCACAAAGTATAAAGAACATGTGTTAGTCCAAGAACATTTGGATAATAAAATTTTCCCTGCGTTAGAAAAACTCAATGAAATAGATCCTGATTGTTTAATGGATATGGCCATTGAAACAGAAGTTCACTTTGGTGATTTGTTGCCGGGCGTTTTTGGATCAGCCGACGTATTGGGTAAGCTCAATAGAAAAGCCTTTGTTATTGATTGGAAATTTGGCGATGGCGTGATTGTTGAGGCTGAAGAAAATTATCAAGGTATGTTTTATGCCGCAGCAGCGATGCATACGCCTGAAGTTAATTGGGTATTTGAAGATGTGGATGAAGTTGAGATTGTTATTATCCAACCGCCTATGATGCGGCGTTGGGTGACGACTGTTGCACGTATCAAAGAGTTCGAGCGTGACTTAATTGTAGCGGTTAAAGAATCCGAAAAGCGTGATGCTAGAATTGAACAAGGTAGTCATTGCCGTTGGTGCGCTGCTAAACCTGTTTGTCCTGTAATGACTGGTGCAGTAGATCGCGCGATGAATACGCAACTTAAATCCATTGATGCGAAACAGATCAGCTATTTTTTAGACCACGCCGACACTCTTGAGCAATGGATTGCAGATTTAAGAGCGTTGGCGCATCAAATGTTAGAAGCTAATATACCTGTGCCGGGTTATAAATTAGTAGCCAAACGTGCTACTAGACAGTGGGTAGATGAACTAGAAGTTGCAAAATGGGCGAGCGATTTAGATAGCAGTGTAATTTATGAGCGCAAATTACGTACGCCTGCGCAACTTGAAAAAGAATTAAAGAAACATAAAAAAGAATTGCCGAAGGAATTAGTTGTATCGATTTCTTCAGGTAGTACGTTGGCACCGGAGAGCGATCCCCGCCCAGCGGTTTTGCAAATCGGGAAGCAATTAAATGCAGCCCTTAATAAACTAAACTAAAGAAAGAAAGTAAAGATGAACTCATTAACAACATTTAAAGCAGCAGGTTTACCAGCAGTAAAAGATTTAGCAAGTGCATTAAAGACCAACTTACCATCTGTAGCCAGTGCTGGCACTGTGATTATTAAGATGGATAAGACAGGTCACTGGGTGTTTGGTGGTGATATGACTGAGATTGAGCCTGACTCTAAGTGGGCGGTTAATCCATTCAGTTTTATTCATGGCTATATCGCATGGGGTGATGGTGATGTTTTAGGTGAAAAAATGGCACCTATTAGTCAGCCTCTACCTGAACTTGATGTAGCTCCGCCGGGCGCTAAAAAGGGTTGGGAAACACAAGTTGGTTTATCAATCAAATGTATTAATGGCGATGATAAAGATATGGAAGCACGCTATACAACAACATCTGTTGGTGGCAAACGTGCGGTTCAAACTTTAGGTGTTGCTATTGCACAACAGATTGATAAAGATCCATCGAAGCCTGTAGCCATCATTACGCTTGGTAAAGAGCATTACAATCATAAATCGTATGGTCGTATCTATACGCCTGTATTTACGATTGTAGATTGGGTATCTATGGAAGTTGAAAACGAAATAGATGAACAATTAGAAATGGAAGAACCAACTGAAGTAGAAGAAACAATTACGCCTGTTCGTCGTCGTAGAACTGCGGTGTAATCCATGACACTTTGGGTTGATTTTGAAACGCGTAGTAAATGCAACTTGCTTGAAAAGGGCGTTTACAATTACGCGCAAGATATTACTACCGAAGTGTTATGCATGTCGTATGCGTTTGATGATGAGGAAGTTAAAACATGGCTTCCTCACCAAACCTTTCCTCAAGAAGTTAAAGATTACGATGGCATTATTTACGCTCATAATGCTACGTTTGAGCGTTTAATATTTTGGTATGTATTGGGTATTAACTTTAAATTAGAACAATTTTATTGCACGGCAGCGCAAGCAAGAGCCAATTGTGCGCCCGGCTCACTCGAAGATGTTGGTCGGTTTGCAGGGGCGTCGATGCAAAAGGATTACAGAGGCGGTCAATTAATTCGTTTGCTATCTATTCCTAAGGCAGATGGCACGTTCAATAATGATCCTGAATTGATGAAGGAAATGGTTGAATACTGTGAACAAGACGTTCGCGCTATGCGTGTTATTAGTCTTAGCCAACGTCAATTATCGGCTGAAGAATTGCATGATTACCATATCAACGAGCGCATCAATGATCGTGGCGTGTTAGTGGATGTTTCACTTGCTAAAGCAGCCATGCGTTACGCTGCGACTGAATTAGAAGAAATACAAAACTTAGTTTCAGAAATCACTGAGGGCGAAATCACTAGCGTGAGATCACCTAAAATGCGCGAGTGGGTACAGGCACGCGTTGGAGAGCAAGCATTAAAATTGATGGAGTCTTATAAAGAAGGCCGTAAAAAATACTCCATTGATAAGACTGTCCGCGCTAACTTATTAATCATGGATGATGCTGATGAAGTGCCACCGCATGTCGCTGATGTTATTCAATGCGCTGATGATTTGTGGGCGTCGTCTGTAGCGAAGTTTGAGCGCATGGTAAAGCTGGCCGATGATGAAGATGCAAGAGTGCGTGGTGCGTTTGTGTTTAATGGCGGTAGCGCAACAGGTAGGGTGTCTAGCTTTGGCTTACAAGTGCATAACTTTACACGCAAGTGCGCTAAAAATCCTGAGGCAGTGCGTCAAGCTATGGTATCTAATCAAGCGATTGTGCCTATGTATGGCAAGCGCGTGACGGATGTATTGAAAGGTATGCTAAGACCTGCGCTATTGCCCGCTAAAGGTAAGTCGTTGGTCGTAGCGGATTGGGCAGCTATCGAGGCGCGTGCAAATCCTTGGCTATCAAATCAAAGTTCAGCAGAAGAAGTGTTAGATGTTTTTAGATCAGGGAGAGATATTTATGTTAGAGAAGCAGCCGGGATATTCAGATGTAGCGAATCAGAGATTACTTCTGATCGTAGGCAGATTGGTAAAGTTGCTATATTATCTTGTGGCTACGGCGGTGGTATCGGTGCTTTTGCTGCTATGGGTCGTGGCTACGGGATTCATCTTCCTGAGTCTGACGCTAAGAGAACTGTGGATGCTTGGCGTAGAGCTAATCCGTGGGCTGTTCACTATTGGCAAGAACTAGAAACTGCCTATACACGTGCGCTAAGAAACCCTAACACAGAGTTTGTTGCAGGGCGTGTAACCTATCTTTTTGATGGTTTACATCTTTGGTACGCTTTACCATCAGGCCGTGTGCTATGCTATCCATACGCGCGTTTAGATGAGGATGGCGTATCGTATGCTAAAGCTGCTTGGAAACCTGCCGCAGATGCTAAAGAGTGGCCTCGCGCACGTTTATGGAAAGGACTTGCTTGTGAAAACATTACACAAGCTGTTGCTAATGACATATTGCGTAGCACCTTGCGTCAATTAGATAATGTAGTGTTGCATGTCCACGATGAAATCGTTTTAGAAACAGATAACCCTGAAGAAGATGCTGAAGAATTAAAACGCGTCATGTGTACGCCCCCTGCATGGGCTACTGATTTACCCTTAGACGTAGAAGTAAATGTTATGACTCGATATGGAAAGTAGTAAACTGATAAACCGAAAAGGTTTGAACCCGACAAAGATTCAAACCTTTTCTAACCAAGTTAAATAGAGGGATTAAATGGCTGGAAATAATAATATCACATCATTAGAATTTGTTGAATACCTACAAAAATTAGCGGTTGAAGGAGAAACTCTCTTAGTAGTGCGTCAAAAGCCTGTGATGGTTGCTGGTGAACAAGCCACTCACAACGATGGAACTTTAAAATACACATGGCCAGCCTATCTGCCGGAGCGATTTAGACCGGGCGGTGCTTGGTACGGCAACACGGGATCTTTTATGATTGATCGTTTTGTCGATGGGCGTGTAGCTGCATCCGCCGCTAATTGCGAATACGTTGCGGTCATGGTGCTAGATGACATTGGCACTAAATCTAAGATGCCCCCACTTGAGCCAACATGGAAAATAGAAACCTCACCGAATAACTTTCAGTGGGGTTATGTTTTTATTGAGCAGCCAACGAAGGGCGAATTCTGCGCGGCTATCAAAGCAATCGCTAATGCAGGATTTACGGATGGCGGAGCAATTAACGCAGTGCGTAACTTCCGTATCCCCGGCTCGATTAATCTCAAGCCCGGTAAAAATAATTTTGAATCCAAGTTAGTGTTTTTTAACCCTGCTAACGAATTCACCTTAGACCAAATCTGCGATGCTTTGGGCGTTGAGCCTGACATAGCGGATACTTCCTCGATGCGAACCATTCAGCTTGTGGATGATGGCAGCGATGATATTTTGAACTGGTTGAGCGAGAATTCTTTGCTGTTAGAGAACGCCAATCCATCAGGATGGTATGGTGTGGTATGCCCTAACTATGCCGAACATAGTGATGGCAATCCAATGGGGCGCTATCATCCTGTGAACCGCGCTTACTGTTGCTACCATGAACATTGCACGGGATTTAACTCACGTGACTTTTTGAACTGGGCAGCACTGCAAGGCGCGCCGCAGCATGAGCCGGGAGTTAGACCTGAGTTGCTCACGGAAGTATTTAGTAACGCGCTTGCTAAGATCACACCATCCGATATGTTCTCTAACACCACTACGGAGTTGTTAGCCGAGATCGAGCGCAAGGAGTTAGGTCGCATCGAGCGTCAGCATTGGTATGAGCGTTTCGCTTATGTGCAAGATGATGATGCTTACTTTGATATTATTGACCGCCGTGAAGTTTCACGTGGAACATTTAACGCGCTGTTCCGTCATATTCATTGCAAATCGATTCACACAGGGCGTAAGGTAGAGGCCTCTATCGCGTTTGACGAAGGCCGTCAGGCGCATGATTCTAAGGCGTTAGTTGGCTTAACCTACGCTGCTGGAGAGTCTGTGTTCGTAGGGCGCGAGAGTGACATTTACGGCAACCGCTGGATGGATGCGCGGCCTGATGTATCTAATATTAAGGTAGGTGATATTAGCCGTTGGTTTGATCTTGTAGAAAGATTAATCCCTGATGAAGATAGCCGTAAGCACGTGTTTGATTTGATGGCTTTTAAGTTGCAGAACCCAGCCATTAAAATTAACCATGCCGTATTGCATGTGGGTGATGAGGGTTGTGGTAAAGACACGATGTGGGCGCCTTTTATTTGGTCAGTTTGTGGCTCACGCCTTAAAAATCGTGGCTACATGGATAACGATACCATCGGCTCGCAGTGGGGCTATGATCTTGAATCTGAGATTCTTATCATCAATGAACTTAAGGAGCCTGACGCCGCATCGCGTCGGGCGCTTGCTAACAAACTTAAGCCAATCATTGCAGCGCCACCGGAAATGCTGAACATTAATCGTAAGGGCTTGCATCCTTATCAGATGGCCAATCGTTTGTTTGTGCTGGCGTTCTCGAATGAGCAAATTCCGATCAGTTTATCATCCCAAGATCGTCGTTGGTTTTGTTTGACTTCTAATGCACCGCGTATGAGCGATGATGCCGGTAAAGACATGTGGGATTGGTATAACGCAGGTGGCTTTGGCCAAATATCTGCTTGGCTAAAGGCGCGTAATGTGAGCCAGTTCAATCCGGGTGCAACACCTGAAACAACTGAATTCAAGATGAACTTAATTGAGCATGGTCGCTCAATGGCAGAGTCTTATATCGTTGAGCTATTAAAGTCACGGCGTGGTGATTTTGCAAGTGGCATCATTGGTAGCCCGTTCCATGTAGTATGTGATCGCGTATCGGCCTTAGTGCCATCGGGCGTGAAGATACCGCAAGCTGCATTGCTCCATGCCCTCAAGGAAGCTGGATGGATTGATTGTGGCCGCCTTGCATCGTCTGATTATCCTAACAAAAAGCATATCTTTGCAGCGCCCGATGTGATTGAAGGTATGACTAAATCGGAGATACGTAGGGCTGTTGAGATTGCACAAGAACCTAAAGCAGTATTGCTTGATATAAAAAGAAAGAGTGCTTAACCCAAACGCTTGGGTAGTGTGCTAGGATAGACACTAACCCAAACGCTTAGGTTATGAAAATTAAGGAAACTAACAATGGCAACTCCAAAACGAAATGATTCAGGTGGTTTAAAGTACACAGAGCTATCATCTGCGGGTAAGGCCTTAGGGCAAAAGGGCGGTAAATCTACATCGCCAGCCAAAGAAGCCGCGTCGCGCAGCAATGGTAATCAAGGCGGTAGACCTAGCAAAGTTTAATTGATACCATAATATTGCAAAGCGAACGCAAAAAGTTATAATGACAGTTGTACACGTGAGAGATTATGGCCAACGGCTTGTAGCTTTGCTTATTTATTTTGCTTGCGTGCTTGCCGTTTTTTGGCCATCATGTTGCAGTGCATCTAAGGGTAAACCCCTAGATTTTCATTTTTTCCTTTAAAATCAATAACTTGCGGGTGTTTTCTAAAGTATTTTCTAGGAAAACCCTCTTTTCTTTTTAAAATCAATAACTTACGGGCTTTTTTAGGATTTTTCAAAAACTGAAAATCCCCCGCTATTTTGCTTTTTTGCTTTAAAATCATAGGCTTACGGGCTTAGGGCTTGCGGTTAATCATAAGGGTATAGGCCGCCGCTTATGATCAAGGCCGCCGCCCGTTAGCTTACGGGCGCGGCGTTGCGTATAGGCGCGACAATACCCGCTTAAATAGCGCCCGTTTTTGATCTAGCGCGGGCGCTATTCTCGCAAAAACCCCGCGCGGCTTCACTATCTAGCGCCCGCGATTTTTGCGACAATAGCCCGCTACTAAGCGCCGCGCCTTATGGCGGGGGCTTATTGCTATCGGATAAAAAAGCCGCCTCTAAGGGCGGCGTATTGGTTTAATTCATAGCTTTATTTTTTCTCTTGTTTAATCTCAAAATCATTCATTTTAAAAGCCCTCTATTGTGTAATTTATATTTAAACTGTTTGTAAATTTTCCATTTCAAAATAAAACGCGCTTTTTTAATGGCCATTTTAATAAGCCCCTATTGATAACCAAAAATTATCATTTAGCGCCGCGATTCGCGCGCGGGCGGCCTTAACATCATTTTTGTATTGTTTTAATTTACTGATTAGCGCCTCGCATATTGGCGCTTGTATCGCGCCCGCCTCGCGTTGTGCGCGTATCGCGTGGATAAGCTCGCGCGCGGCTTTTTTGGCCTCGCTAATCTCATTTTGAAGATCGTATATTTCATTCTCGGCCGCGTTTTTTGCGTCGTTTTCGCGCTCGCGCTCGGCCTCGCGCTCGGCGTGGTGATCCGCGCCACTTGCGGCCGCGCGTATTGCGTTTTCATGGTCTTGCGCGCCCTTTTCTACGCGCTCGCGATCGTTGAAATACAATGTAACGCCGTCATATTCATTCGAAAATGTAACGGGAATATAATCCACTCCCCGCGAATGGCGCAGTTTAACCACGCCGCCCGTGATTGTAGAAAATCCGCTATTATCGGCATAATATCCCGTGTATTTAAGGCGCATATAATCCCCCGCCGCCCCGATATATTGGCCTATGACTTCGAGGCTATCGGCATAAATGCGGCCATTATCTCTCATAGTAAATTGTTGAAAATTTTTACGATAACCCGCCATTAAACCATAGCGGCATTGTCGCCAATTTTTATAATATTCAGTTTTTGCTTCGCTTGCGCGCTTGCGATAGATCGCTAGGCGGTGCGCCGATCTCATATATTGATTATTCATTATCGAGCGCCCCCGTTGTAAGCTTCGATCGCGGCGGCGATCATATCCGCGTTAATATCCGCGCGTGTTTTCTTAAGCTCAAATAATTCATATAGAATATAATCCGCAATATAGCGGTATAGATCATCATTCATTTTTAAACCCTCTATTGTCTAAAATCGGGCAAAATTACCCGCCAAAAAACCCCGCAAGCGCGGGGCGTTTTAACTGATAATTTTTTAATCGGCCGCGTTTAGATCAATTAACCATGAATCGGGGATTTTATCGAGAGCGATAACTTCAAGGCCGTCATATTTAAAGCGAATATTACCAATATTAAATTCTAGGCCTTTATTAAACCAATAGGGTAAAGCTATTTTATAGGGCGTGTTTTTTAGCCTAACAGTGCGCGGCGTGTAATTTTGTTTAGTCAAATACTTGCTATTTTTTCTCATTTTTAATAATCCTCTAATTTAAAATTGTTTTTAATGCGCTCACTACAAGCGCGCTTTATATCGCGTATTATTTGCGTTTTTGTATAAAATATATACGATCGTTTAAAATAATCCCCGTTATCATGCAAGGCGCTTGCGACAATGGCGGCGGGCGTATGATCAAGGGTTATTAGATAATTTTTATAATTTATATAGTAGTTATTCATTCGCGCCCCCTATTTCGCGGATTTTAAATTCTGTTATTTCCTCTTTCACGCCCTCATAGGTTAATTGTTCCTCGATCGCGGTATATATCCAATTATTTTTGAGAATATAACCCTCATCATCAAGCTTAATTTTTATTTTTATTTCATATTCTCGCATTTTTAGCGCCCCTCATTTAATATAAAAAATTCGCGTTTTAATTCCTCTAAACTCATATTTTTAAAGCCCTTAAAACCATAATTTAAAATATCGAATAGCGTATTATCGTTATAGGCCGTATCATTCATACAGTTATCAAGGGTTAATTCAAATACTTGCTTTTCTAAAGTTAATCTATTTTGATAATTATTCATTTTCTAAGCCCTCTAAAATTGCATTGACGCGCTCACATAATTCGCGCAAATTGTAAGAAGTGAACACAATCCCGCCGCCGTATTGTTTATTGCTAAATTTGCGGCCGCCTAGCGTTTTCGCGCGGCTTAATGCTAGGTTATATTTTTGCGCTATTTTATCTAAGCCCATATACTCGCTTAGATCGCTAGGCCGTGTAAAGCTTAGGAAGTGCGCGACATAACGCGGGTTCCCGTTTACATCATTATTAACTCTTGTAAAATCGCTTTGAGTAATCATTTTTAAGCCCCTCTTAATAATCAGTATTAAAAAAGCCGTTAATTAAACAATCACCAATTCGCGCGCCGATCTCGTTTAACTTTTCAGTATTGATATAAGCGCCCTCGCTATCCGTGAAGCCGTCGTTGTCGCGGTAATCTAAGGCCGTGCCGCCTACATCAAAAAAACAAAAACTATCAAATAAATTATATGGCTCACAATAATCCACAAATTTAAAAAGCTTGGCGTCAGTGTAGCCGCCGCGAATATCACAACCGCCGTGAATTTGTAGTAATACGTATTTATCCCCGTTTTCACTGTCTAAAATATGCCCTTGAATATCTTGCGATAAGTTAGAATTAAAATTGTAAGAATTAAACCCGCCCGTAAACCATTCGCGCGATTCTGTAAAGCCCTTATTTTCTAGCCATTCCCCGCCGCTATCGCTAACTCCGTAAAATTGATCATTTTGCCAATTATCGACGGCCATAGAATTAAACTCTATACAATATTGATCTAATTCTAAGCAAGCTACAAGCTTATGGTATAAACTAACGCCGACGCTAAAATCATAGCTTTTCACGCCGTTATATACACCGCTTGATATATCCAAGTAGGCGGGCGCTTCGTTTTGAAAATCCTCTAAAGTTTTACCTTGATTCTTTTCCCATTGGCGGCCATACGCGCCGCCACTGTCTAAAAAATGCCGCCCCGTGTTTTCAATTAGCATTTTATGAATTGTATTTTTTAATTTAAAATCATTCGTTTTATCGCTCATTTTTACGCCCTCTTTTCTGTTTAATTGGTTTGAATTTTGCCGTTATACTTGCGCGCGAATAGCTGCGCCGCCTCTAATGTATTGAAGCGGATAGAATATTCCTCACCTTGAATTGAATAAAATACGATATACATTAGGCCGCTTCCTCTATAAAGTTAATTACTTCGATAATGCAAGAATCCGCGCATGATAGCGCGTTGATCACGGCGCTATTGTTCCAATTATGGCCGTATTGATGATATAAATCCGACAGTATCGCTTGCGCTATCCGTAATTTTTGACTATCGCTTATTTGATCAATATTAGTGAGCGCGTTATTATAGGCGCAATACGCGAGGCCGTGCGCTGCTATCTCTTGTAGTAAAGACATGATTAAAATCCCCCCGTTTTATAGATATAAACTAAGGCCAATAGCGCGCCCGTTATGGCCATAAATAGGCCGCCTAATACATAATCAATTATTTTTGTTTTCATTTATATACCCTCGTAAACATTTCAATTAAACATAAAAATAAGCCCGTAAAGCTTGCGGCCATTAAGTAATAAAAAATTTTATCTATCATGCTAAGCCCTCTATATTGGTTAAATTGTTATGGCGTTTTACTTGCGCCATATTGTTAATGTAAACGATTTTTTTACAGTTTGCAAGCGCTTTTTTTAAATAATTGTCAAATTGTCAAAATATTTTTGTTGTTGTTGTTTTTTATTTTTGGCATTGGTTAAATTGTTATGGCGGGGGGCTTGCTAGTATTGGCAAAATAGGGGTTTTTATTGTCAATTTTTAGGTTATGAAAATAGGGCTTATGACAATGGGCGGGGCTTTATAGCATACGGGGAAGCGGGGCTAATTGGTTAAATTGTTATGCTTATTACTTATTTAGATTTTAAAAATACCACTGTATATATATACAGTATAAAATTACTGTGTAATTATAGCGAGCAATTTTTAGGTAATGACAATTTGCCAATATGGCAATAAATAGGGCGGCGCTTTTTTGGCCGTGCTAGGGGATTTTTGCTAGGGGCTAAATGTTAGGGGTTAAAAGCTAAAAAGTTATGGCTAAGAGCTAGGGGGCTAATGTATTTTTACTAATTTTTTACCCCCGCCCCCTAGCCCTTAATTTTCACGCCCCTAGTTTTTAACTTCATGCTATCGGCTTAAGGGCTTATGACAATTTGACAATCCATAAGGCGGCGTTATCTAGCCCCTAAGTTATTGATTTTACTAGAGTTTACGGCTTGCGGGCGGGGGCTTTTAGCTTTTAGCTAGGGGCTTGCGGCCGACGGCTTGCGGGCTAAAAGCCGTAAGTTATTGATTATAAAGGGATTTTTTAGTCTATCAAAATCGAATGAGCCTCCCCCTCCTTTTCTACCCACACCGCTGCGTGGCTATATGCCTTTTTGCACCTAGCCATTAGCTAAAAGCATTTTAGAAAAAAGCCAAAAAAAATTTTTTAAAAAATATACTGTAAAAGATTCTTTTACACTATAAACCTACATTGGCGTTTTTTAACCTTTATGCTAATATCGTACATATTTGTTAAATAGCGGGAAGTTATTATGAGTACAAAAAATCGTTTTTCACCCGACCCTTTATTTTACTCAATTGACTTTAAAGCCAAAAAGATAACGGCGACGGAAGAAGATTTAGAGCGTATCTATGATAGTGCTTACAGAGGGCTTACAGGCGATGCTTTAGCGCTATCGTCAGGGTATTTACCTACAGATTTTGCTATTTTGTGCGCTGCCGACGACCGCGCAGCGAATATGATTACATACGCGCGCGCAGTAAATCAAGCAGAAGTTAGCGGCGCATTGATGAAAAATGCATTAAGCGGCGATACTAAAGCGGCGACAGTAATTATGACGCACTTACATGGCTGGAAACCGGCTAAACCGGATGGTGATAGCTCTCAAGATATTCGCATTATTGTAGAAAATGCATTACCGGAGCCTAAAATAAACTAATGACAGAAAATATCAAACGGGTAGTATTGCCCGTTTTACATACTGGACAAGAAGCTTTATTTAACCAGCAAAATCGATTAAATGTTACGCGTTGCGGTAGGCGATGGGGTAAAACGCGTTTTTTAGAATGGTTAGCTGCCAAAAACGCCTGTAATCGCAAGTCAATTGGAATTTTTGCACCGGAACATAAGCAGTTAGCTGAACCTTGGGATCATTTGCGCGATATTCTTGATCCTGTGGTAAAAACTGCCAATCGCAATGATGGCACGATGAAATTAATTAATGGCGGAAAAGTTGATTTTTGGACATTAAACGACAACGAACTCGCTGGCCGAGGCCGTGAGTATGACATGGTGCTGATTGACGAGGCGGGCTTTACCAAATCACCGCAGATGAAAGAAGAAATTTGGTTCAAATCAATCAAGCCAACCATGCTAACTACTCGCGGGATTGCTTGGGTATTTTCTACCCCGAACGGCGTGGATCCTGATAATTTTTTCTACGCCGCGTGTAATGATGAAGATATGGGCTTTAGTTCGTTCCATGCGCCCACTAGCACCAACCCGTATGTCCCTCTTGATGAGTTAGAACGCGAAAGAGTACGCAACCACCCTTTAGTCTTTAAGCAAGAGTATTTGGCCGAATTTGTAGACTGGTCAGGGGTGGCCTTTTTTGCAATCGATAAATTATTAGTCAATCACAACCCCGTACCCTACCCCGAACGCTGTGACTCTGTGTTCGCCGTGATGGACTGCGCTGTGAAAGGTGGTAAAGATCACGACGGAACGGCCATCGTCTATTGTGCTTACAATGAGTTGCTTGGCATACCGCTGACTATCTTGGATTGGGACATTATTCAAATTGATGGCTCTTTATTAGAAAACTATATGCCTAGCGTTTTTATGCGCTTGGAAGAATTCGCTAGATTAACAAGAGCAAGGTACGGCGTGGCTGGAACATTTATCGAAGATGCGGCGGCGGGCACGATACTTTTGCAACAAGGCCGCAGTCGGGGGTGGAATGTGCATGAGATTGACAGCAAGCTAACGCAGATGGGGAAAGATGAACGCGCTATCGACGTGTCAGGTTACTATCATCAAGAAAAGATAAAAATAAGCGAGTTTGCTTACGATAAAACTGTTAATTTTAAAGGTTCATCGCGCAATCACTTGCTAAATCAATTAGCATCATTCAGAATTGGTGATAAAGATGCTCATAAAAGGGCTGATGACTTGCTCGATGCGGTGGTGTATAGTATCGCTATCGGCGTTGGAAATAAACTAGGATTCTAAAGGGTAATTATGTCTGATCTATCAGTTACTAATTCATCAGTACCATCACAGTTAATGCAACTTTTAAGTGCTCAAACTATTGAGCCGGGTACTCCCGCTGGATATGAGTTATGCAAAACCATTTGGGAATACCATCCTTTAGCTGGTAAATTAATTGAAAAACCGATTACTTTAGCTTTATCTAAACCAAGAAGTATCAATATCGACGCTCAACCTAAAGAAATGCTAACCGATGCGTTTCAAAGAGAGTGGGATTCATTAGGTGCAACAAACCACATTCGCGACGTAACATATTTAAAAAGAGTATATGGCGCGGCCGCCATTGTCGTTGGGGCGGAGAACATACCTACAACAGAACCGATTGATCCTTGGAAATTGCCGTATTTAAATTTGTATTTTAATCAACTCGATCCGCTAAACACCGCAGGATCCATTGTTACTAATCAAAACCCTAATGCGCCCGACTTTCAAAAACCATTACCTTTCGTAACTGCCGCCGGTCAGCCGTATCACCCAAGTAGATCTGTGGTTGTGTTTAACAATACGCCCATCTATTTAAGTTTTCAATCTTCAGCGTATGGTTTTACTGGCCGTTCAGTTTTTCAAAGAGCGCTCTACCCTTTAAAATCTTTTGTTCAGTCCATGATTACCGATGACATGGTGACAATGAAAGCTGGACTTTTAATTATTAAACAAAAGCAAGCTGGGTCAATTGTCAATCGGGCAATGCAAATTGCATCGGGTATTAAACGTACGTATTTACAACAGGGTACTACAGGTAATGTTTTAAGTATTGATGTAGATGAAGATATTGAATCTGTAGATTTAAATAATACAGATACAGCAATGACTACTGCAAGAGATAACATTATTGCCAATATTGCTGCTGCTTCAGATGTACCTGCTATGTTAATTAAAGATGAAGCATTTACTAATGGTTTTGGTGAAGGTACAGAAGATAGTAAAGCTATTGTGCAATATGTCGAAGGAATAAGAGCCGACATGAAAACTTTGTTCGACTTTTTTGACAATATAGTACAACACCGCGCATGGAATGAAGAATTTTATGAGTCAGTCAAACAAGCGTACCCTGACAAGTATGCCAATATGACATATAAAGAAGCTTTCTACAGTTGGAAGGATGCATTTAAGCCTAGTTGGCAAAGTTTAATGGAAGAACCTGTTTCTGAACGCGTGAAAACTGATGAAGTTAAACTCAAAGGTATGACTGAAATGCTTAGAACTCTCTTACCTGTCATTGATGGCGAAAATAGAGCAAGAGCAATTCAGTGGGCGCAAGACAATTTGGCCGAAATGCCTGATATGTTTAAAAGCACTATGCATTTGGATATTGAAGCCATCGCTGAATATGAACCACCTACTCCACTAACCGCACCAACTGAGCCACCATCCAAGGATTAAACGTGACTTTTTATGAGGTAGTCACCGCAGCCATCGCCGATTTTATGCGATATGGCTTTGACAGCCAAAAAAGACTTGATTTTTGGATAGAAAAACTACGCGAAGCCGCCGTAAAATCGTTAATTACAGAAAAAGAGATGCAAAAAGAAATTGAGCGCTCTTTAGGTCAAGCTTATTCACGTTTAGTTACAAAAGGCGGATTAATTAATGACAATGTTTCTAAATTTACTCTCGATAAATTAAAGCCTAAACTCCGCGCCGAACTTGATCGACGCATCATGGCCTCAGCAAACTTAATAAAATATAATCGCGAAGAAACTATCAGCAATACTTTAAGACGTTTCGCCGGCTGGGCTACCAGTATCCCTATCGGCGGAACTGACATTGTAGATAAGAAAAAAGAAAAGAAAAATATACGAAAAGATTTGGCCACTATTGACTTTAAAGAACGTAGAGTCATTATTGACCAAACACATAAATTGATTAATAATATTAATGAGATTGTAGCGGTAGATAACGGCGCAATTGCAGCAAGATGGCATAGCAATTGGCGTCAAGCAAATTACAATTATCGAGAAGATCACAAAGAGTTAGATGGCATTATTTATTTGGTTAGAGGTAGTTGGGCTGTTGAAAAGCGTTTAATAAAAGCAGTTAATGGATATACTGATGAAGTCATAGCGCCCGGAGAAGCTGTTTTTTGTAGGTGTCGTTATGTGTATATTTATAAAATAAAAGATTTACCTGAAGATTTTTTAACCACAAAAGGTAAAAAAGAATTACAATCCGAGAAACAACAGTAGGTTTTATATATGCCATTTGAGTCAGAAGCCCAACGAAAAGCTATGTACGCTGCCGCAAGCGGTAAGAGCAATATTGGCATCCCTAAAGAAGTGGCAAAAAAATTCATTAAGCACTCTACTGATGAAATTCCCGAAGAACCCACCCCATTAAGTACCCCTGAATTTATAGAAGATGAAAGCTCTGAATTAAGCGAAGCGAAGCATCAGCTTGCTTCAATTAGGCATGAGATAGAAGCGATCAGCCGTAAAATTTTAGGTGTAAAAGTAGATAATTATCTTCAAAAAGCCATGCAATCTGATGATGTTATGGTTAGAAATGGCGAGCCAGTTCCTCGTTTTGGATCTGATTCTGAAGCATGGCAAACTAAAGAAGGTAAAAATAAAAATGGCGGTTTAAATGAAAAAGGCCGCGAATCTTACAATAGAGAACATGGCGCGCATTTAAAAGCGCCTCAACCTGAAGGTGGCTCTCGCAAGCAGTCATTTTGCGCCCGCATGAAGGGCATGAAAGAAAAATTAACTTCAGAAAAGACAGCTAACGACCCTGATTCAAGAATTAATAAATCTTTGCGTAAGTGGAAATGTGATGCTGATGATGTCAAGCATGATTTAACCAATATCTTGGATGCTTTAATTGATTATGCAGAATCTATCCCTGATGAAGATCCATGCTGGGAAGATTATCATCAAATAGGCATGAAAGAAAAAAATGGTAAACAAGTTCCTAATTGTGTACCTGATTCAGCAATGAGTATTTCAGATATTCATGGGGAACAAGTTCCTGTTCAAGAATCCAAGCCTGTAGCTAAAGATGCTGGAGCAGAAGGTAGAGCTTCAGGAATATTATTTTTAACTGATGGTGGCGAAGTTTTAATGATTCGCAGAGGTGATGGTGGGGATTACCCTTACACATGGGCAGTACCCGGTGGTCATCAAAATTTAAAAGATGAAAGTTTAGAGGAATGTGCTCGTAGAGAATGTTTCGAGGAAACAGGAATTGACTACAAGGGCAAGCTAGAAGTATTGCATGATGATGGTCAATTTTGTACTTACATTGCAAGAGGTTTTGAAAAGTGCGATGTGAAGCTAAATTATGAATCTACTGGATACGATTGGTGTCCTGTTAATCAACCACCACAGCCATTGCACCCCGGTTTAGAAATAGCAATGAAAGTAGCAAGTATTAAAACTGAATTGGATGTTGCAGAATTAGTTAAAGCAAATGTTTTGCCAAGTCCACAAATGTATGCGAATATTATGCTATTGGCAATTCGTATTACTGGAACTGGATTAGCATATAGAGGTTCTATAGGTGAATATGTTTGGAGAGATTCATCACTGTATTTGAATGATGAATTTTTAAGAAGATGTAATGGTTTAATGGTGATCATGGATCATCCTGAAACTGCTGTATTGAATGGAAAAGAATTCAAAGATAGAGCAGTTGGAAGTATTATGTTGCCTTATATTAAAGGTGACGAGGTTTGGGGTATTGCTAAAATTTACGATCAAGACGCAATTAATGAGATTTGCGAAGGTGAAATTAGTACATCCCCTTCTGTTGTATTTGACAATACAGCAGGAAACACTACACTTACTACTGAGAATGGTGAGCCACTCTTAATAGAAGGTGTTCCATTTCTTTTAGATCATATAGCTATTGTTACCAAAGCTAGAGGATCTAAAGGAGTATGGGATAAAGGTGGCGATCCAGCCGGAGTTTTATTAACTAACCCTGAGGTATCAAATATGAATGAAAATGTAAATGCACCAAAGGCAGATGCCCAAGGTGAAAAATTAGATGCCATTCTATCAGCCTTGAGCAATCTTGCTTATCGTGTAGATAGTATGGAGAAAAACTTACCAGCACCACCATTGGTTACTGCGGCTGACAAAAAGAAAGCTAAAAAAGACGATGATGATGCAATGTGCGATGATGATGATGAAGAATCAGAATCAGAAGCTAAAAAATTCATGGAAAGAAAGATGGATGCTAAAAAGCGTAAAGATGACGATGATGATCGTAAAGACGCAGAAGGCTCTGATCCTAAAGAACATGGAAAGGCTGGAGAAATGAAGCCTGACGATGAAGGAAAAGTTGAACATCCCGGTCACATGGAATTCAAAAAAGATGATGACGATGATGATGATGACGATGACAAAAAAATGTCTAAGAAAGATGAAGAAGCTATGAAGATGGATGAAGAAGAAGCTAAATATGCTGATGCACAAGCTAAAGCCGATAGCGTTTTCTCCGCTTTTGGTAAATCTGCTTCAAGACCATTACAAGGTGAAAGTTTAGTTGCTTATCGTAAGCGTTTGTTGCGTGGTTTACAGGCATACTCTGATACTTATAAAGATGTAAATCTTCTTAAAGAAATCAAAGGTGAAAAGATGCTTTCTATTGCAGAAAAGCAAATTTTTAATGATGCTTTAGTTGCGGCTAAATCTCCAGCTATGTATGCGGCTGATGCTGAATACGAAATTAAGGAAAGAGATGCTTCAGGTCGTACTATCAGCAGATTTAAAGGTGGATTTGGATGGCTCGATTCATTTAAAGTACCATCTTTAAGAGTTAAAGATTTTAACCTCAACAACAACAGAAAATAAGGATTAGATTATGTCAGCACTCATTTCACTAAATCCTATGCAAACAACCAACGCGGCTGGTTTATTTAATACCAACTCCGCTGGTTTTACGCAAGGTGATGCACAAGATGATCCAGCAGTTAAGTTTTACTTAGCTGGTGGTGTTCTTTCTACATCAGCAACTACACCTATTTGGGGCGGTATTCCAATTCAGGAATTTTCTGCTGTTGGACAGAATGGCCAAGGTACTTTATCAGGCAACGTACAGCCCGGCACTGCAACTCTTGGTTCTTCAGTTCTTCAAGCTACTGGCTCTGCAAACCCAACAGGTATCGCAGTCTACAATCAGGCTTATGCAGGTATTACTACTCCACAGAGTACAGCGCCTCTATTTAGCCCCGGTATGTCAGTAAACTTCTATCGTTTTGGTAGCGGCGCTCGTATTCCTTTGGTTCTTGACCCTGCTTCTGTAGGTATTGATGGACAATTGATTACAACTACTGTTTACTTTAACTACACAAACAACTGGGTAACAACAACACAACCCGGTACACAAGCTGCTTTCCCTGTAAAGGTTATCGCAGTTAGCACCAGTGGCAATAAAACTGTTTCCTATAGTTCAGGAACAAATACTGCTAACTGGATTTACAATCAATATGTGGCTCTTTGCCTAATTTAATAAAGGAACTTTACTATGTCAGGCTTTGCTCCCTCATTTGTAACAGCTAATCCGCACTTTATGATGCCTGAACTGATTATGCAGTACAGTTTGGCTTCCGGTGCGTTTACAACTCTTGCTACAGAAAACCCAATGGCTAGATTAGGTGAAGCTGATTTGTATGTGTACGCTAAAAAAGTACAACTTACAACTCAAGTTCAAGCTAACCAATCTCAATTTAACCAATTGCCAAGTGCTTCAGTCATCCCTTCTATGATCAGCACTGCTACATATCGTGTTCAAACTAGAGCACAATATGATAACTTTGATGAAGCCGCTACTGGCGCTTGGGGTTATGCTTTACCACAAGCTATGCGTCTTGCTGCTCGTCAAGGTATTGCACAACAGTTGCGTAATGCACTATTGTATGGTTACAATCCTGCCAATGGCGAAGGCTTGCTCAATACTGCTGGTATCACAACATCTACATTAGGTGCTGATACAAATGGTAATACAGGCTATTCTAAGTGGGATTCAGGACAATTGGCTCAATATATGCTAAACATGATTGGTACTTTAAAAACCAATACATTGCAAATTGGTCAGCCATTGCGTTTAGTGTTCTTAGCTCCACAACGCTTTATTAGCCAAATCAGCTACTCAGGCGTTGTTTCTTTAACTCAGTTCCAAAGAATTGGTGCTGGTGTTGAAACAGCCGCAGGTTTAGTTGAAACTGTTGCTTCATGGGCAGGTGGCGATGATGTTAGTTTTGCAGCCGATGATACTCTCATTGGTCAGGGCGCTGGCGGTACAGATGCAATTCTTTTAATTGCTCCTGAACTTAAGATTCCTAAAGCTAACGCACAAATTAACACTAACATTTTTGCAACTTTAACTCCAAATCAAACTGCAACATCATTGATGCTTACTGATGTGTCTGCTCCTACAGAGATCCCTACTCCGATCCCTGACGGCGGCATCACAACTTTATACACAATGAGATCTACATCAGGTTGGGGTTTAAGACCTGAAGCAATGTATTTGCTATCTGCGGCTTATTGATTTTAATGCGCGAAGTAAACTAACCCCACTTCATTGTGGGGTTTTTTTTAAAGGAAAAAATTATGATGATTGAAAATGTTCTTAGAGAGCTAGAAAAGTTCATGGAAGAAGTTCGTGAATTTATGGGAAAAGCGAATGGTAATTCAGTTGTAAACGATACACCTGCTCCTGAAGTATCTGAAAACGCTAAATTAGATCAACCAGCTTCAAAAAGTTAATGTTATAGTATTAAAACTTGTGTGATGCCAAGTTTGTAACAATGGGTGGCAGGGTACTTTCAAAAGAAGTGCCGCATCATCTGTCACCCACCCAACTGGGAAAATATTATGGAACTTTATATAGCTAATTGTACAAAACAGGATCATCAATTCACTTATATGTTGCTGGAAAATCCAAGGCCTTTCATGGAAAGAATAAGGGCTGGATCTCAGATTAAGATCAAAGGATCGAACGATGAAATTGATCAGATTATTAAACAGCATGAAATTTATGGATTAATTCCTGTAGATAAAATTAAAGGTAATTTTTCAGGAATGGCTTATCGCATTGACAAGCCTATTAATGTTGAAGCTATTGAGAATGGTATTTCTGTTAGAGATCAGACCATGATTGATAGAGCAACTGAAGCTAGAAAAATTACAGCAGTAGCATCAGATCAAAAAATATCTGAAACTGCTCAACAGATGGGTTTAAAACAAAAAGCGCCTTTAGAAATAGAAATTATTGAAGAAAAAAAGAATTACGCTGATAATGAACCTAAGTTTGAACAAACCATTGAAGTAGTCAAGGAAGGCATTGCTCCAAAAGGTAGAGGTAGGCCAAGAAAAGCATGATTTTTTAATTTAACTTAGGTACAATTTGATTATGAGTGATCCCATTACTTCTCCGCCAACTTTAGCAGGTTTTGTAGCTTGGTCACAAGCTGTAATGGGATTAAATTCTGTAGTCATAAGTCCTACAGATCCCGGCTACACATACGCGTTTCAAGTAGCGCTAGATTTAGTACCTTTAGATTTCTCTAATACTTTACCGGATATATACACAATAACTGTATATAACTACGGGGGAAGTCTTTTATTGCAATTTCAACAAGATTATGCTGGCCAAACATTTTTTGCTGATGCAAGAAAAGCTTATGGTATGAATAATTTCGTGGCTGGAGTTGTTAATGCTGCGAGCGATGTTACTACCAGCGAATCTTTATCTGTTGGTAAAGGTTTACAAAATCTTGATTTAATTAGTTTAGAAGCCATAAAAAACCCTTATGGCCGTCAAGCTATAGCCTATATGCAATCGCTTGGTACATTATGGGGGCTAACTTAATGAAACTTAAATTAGGTGTAAATGAAGTTCCTGAAGTAGAAGAAGGCGAAACTACTTACACTGTAGGTAAAAAGCTAGAAGAAACTTATGGTATTTTTTCTATGTTTTCTAATTACAGAAAAGATTTTATAGCAAATGCTTTAGCTGAAGATGCGGCGGATGGTATAGCTGCATTAATAAAAGGCGACACTGTTGATGTAGGAAAAGTTTTTGCTAAAAGTAGCGAAAATATTACTGATAAATTGCATGAATTTATTACGCAACAGCAAGTAGAAGAAGTAGCGAGTAGATATGGAGAATATGGCATACCTACACAAGCCGCGTTACAAGGAAAAACGCTTAGAACTGTAAATGGTCGAAATATTAAAAAGCCGAAAAAAGGTCAAAAATTTAAAGAGTATTACGGCGCCCGTAGGCCATCATTTATGTATTCAGGTTTATTTGAACATTCGTTAAAAGCATGGGTTGAATAATGACCACAGTTAATGAAACTTCAGGAGCTAAACCACAATTAGGTGCTGGTTTAACTCAGGGTATGCAAACTCTGTCAGGAAATGAACAGGTTACTTTTACTTTGTATGTGAAGTTAATTTTGCCTTTGGATGGCTATGTTTTTTGGGTAAATGCAACACTTTTAAATGATACAGCAATTTATAATGCCTTAACTTATGGTTTTGCTGAATTCAACAACAAAGGGAGTACCCTTCCATCGAGGAAAATTACAGTTAATGGATCATTCCATTTTAATACTGAAATGCATCAATTGGAAGATCGTACAACAGCTTATAACCATACTATTTTTACTTCTCCACAACTTATACAAGATTTCAATTTACTAAATCCTAATTTGTTATATGTAGCGAATTATGAAGATTTAACTTTTGCTTTCAGTCGTAGAGATAACTATTATAAACAAGCAGATTTATACCATTATCGTGGTGATGCTTTGTATTCTATTATGAATACACAGTTGATTAACTCGATGACAGATTTTGATTCTACAAGTGTGATTGTTTCTAATAGTTTACCTATTTGGTTATCTTTAAATCAATTCTTTCAAATGTATCCATCGTATTTGGTAGGGCAAAATATTTCACCCCCTTATGCTTCTGTAGATATTCAATCCACAATAGCACTTGGACAGTTTCCTATTGTTAATAATATTGCTCCAAAAGCAAATCAAAGTAAAACTGCTGTTGCTGGATATGCTGTTGCTGGTTATGCTGTTGCAGGGGAAAATGAAATTGCAACTCAATCAAGTATTCAACAATTAGCTAAAGATACAGTAAAAATTAATATATTTGGAATTAGAAATCAAGAAGCATTAAATTTCGTAAATTACATCTATCAATACAGTTTGAATACTGATAACATTGGCATGATGAATATGCCTATCATTTTTGATGAAAAGGTTACTCAACCTGAATTTGGTATTATTGCTCAGAAAAAGTCAATTATTTTTGAAGTTAGTTATTATCAAAATACAGTAAATGATGTAGCATTAAAACTGATACAGCAAGCATTTATTACGCTTACAAGAGGTACTGTACCAGTGTAGTTTTTTTTTATGTGTTTAACAGTTTAAATAAGGAGTTATCATGGCAATTGGAAATGGACAACCAGCAGTAATTAATGGTGCATTAATTACAGCACAAGGCATCAATACATTCTTGAATGTATCAGCAAATACTTTAGTTAAATCAACAGGTGGTCGTATCGCTAAAGTCAATGTAACAACAGCAGGATCAACAACAGGTGGAATTTATGATTCTGCAACTATTGGTGGAGCAAGTGCTTCAAATTTAGTTGCTGTCATCCCTAATACTGTAGGTACTTATACAATTGATTTTCCTTGTAAAAATGGCATCGTGTACGAAGTAGGAACTGGTCAAGTTGTATCTATCAGCTTCATTTAATTTTTTAAATAAGGAAGCATTATGCCCAACATTGTCAATGTAGTAGTATCTCAACAGGTAGCAAGTGCTCCTAATACCCTTCAAAGGACAGGTGCATTTGTTAGCCAAGGGGGTACTACATTAGCTACAGGTTCTACTCAGCTATTAACTAGCTTGAGTAGTCTTACATCAATCATTAATCCAGCAATTAATATTACTGCAATTACTTGGTCATCATCAGTAGTGACAGTAACAACTTCTACACCTCATGGAATTCCAAGTGGTGCAACAGTGCAAATCGTGATTGCTGGTACACTTCCATCAGGATATGATGGTACTTTTGCTGGAACAGCTACAGGAACAAATACTGTTACTTATCCATTAACAACAAACCCCGGTGCTGAATCAACTCTTGGAACATTCCAATTAAATTCAGCAGTTGAACTACAAGCAATGGCAAATACATTCTTTGCTCAAAGTGCTAGTTTAGGAGTTTATGTTCTTGAATTAGGAACTAATACTGTAGCAAATGGTGTAACAGCACTACAGAGTTACATTACTGCAAATGTAGGACAACCAGCAAGTTCTTTAACTCCACAGTTTTATAGTTATTTAGTTCCTAAGAGTTGGGATGCTAATACAAATGCTATTAATATGTACAAGTTATATGAAGGAACAACTGCTCAACAGTATTTTTATGTAACAACTACATTAGCAAATTATAATTTGTATGCTGGAATTAAATCAGTATTCGCTGTTTTACCAAGTCCTAGTGCTCCTGCTACTGAATTTAGTACAAGTGCTTTCTTTTGGGCAACATTAGAATATAATCCAAGTTCAAGTAATTTAGCTTCACCGCTAGAATACACTTATATTTATTCAGTAACACCTTATTCAACTTTAACTCTAACGCAACAAACACAAGTGTTAGCGGTTGGAGCTAATTTTGTATTTACAGGTGCTCAAGGTCAAATCAGTAATACATTAATTGAAGGTGGTAATTTTATGGATGATAATCCATTTAATTACTGGTATTCAGTAGATTGGCTATCTATCAATGTTGCAACTTCATTAGCTGGTGCAATTATTAATGGATCGAATACTCCTACAAATCCTTTGTATTACAATCAGGCTGGTATTAATACTTTACAAAAAGTAGCTCAAGCAACAGTTAATAATGGTATTTCATTTGGCTTAATTCTCTCACCTGCTACAGTTAATGCTGTATCTTTTGCTACTTATGTAGCTCAAAATCCATCAGACTATGCAGTAGGTATTTATAAAGGTTTAAGTTGTACCTTTGTACCATTAAGAGGATTCAGTTCCATTACTATTTACCTAACTGCTTCAAATATCCCAGTTTAAGGAGAATAAATAATGGCAAATCCACAAGTTGTACAAGGTACATTAAATAGACTACTAGCAAGCGTAGTTTACGCAAATTTCGCAAATCTCAATGTAACTTCTTCTTATTTATCAAGAGAAGCTATTAGTTTAGGATTTGATGGTGATACATCTCTATTAATAGGTACTTTAACTGGAGCAGTAACCAGTCCTGAACCTTACATTTATGGAAATGTCACCATGCATTTATTAAGAACGCAAGCTCTTGGTAATGCATATAAAACTCAAATTGAAACTAATACTACATTAGGATCTGTAACGATTTATCCTGATTCTGTAGCATTATCACCATTTCAATTGAATAACTGTGTTTTATCAAGTATTCAAGAAGTGGCTTTTGATGGTACGCAAGCTGGATTAATTGTTAGATTGCGTGGTGTCTACTCTATTAACTCATCATTGTTTGCAATATCTTAATAAGGAAAAAAAGTGAAAATTGATCGTAAGTTGAATTTAGTGATGCAAATTCAAACTGTTGAAAAAGGAATAATATATGTACATTCTTCTTCTATCAGCAGGGCGATATTTGAACAGTTTTATCTTGAATTAGGAAAAGTATTTAGTCAATGTTTTGATGCAAATAATAAAGCTGAACATTTAGCCTTATCTGCACCTCAACTCGCTTATCCAGCTTTGAAAGCAATAGCAAATCAAGCTGGTAATTGGGATGGTGCAGGTGGGGTTAAAGCAGGTTTAGTCAATGAAATTATTCGTTTAACAAACATTATGGTTACTGGTGAAAATGGCTGGGAAACTATAACACTTGATACAGCAATTAAAAGAGAAGTTATAGACGAAGATGAAGAAGCAGAAATATTAAGTTCACTCGTTTTTTTTACAGCAATCTCCAAGGTAGCACCCAAGGATCTGAAAAATTCTTTCTTGGAGATGGCTGGGTCACTAAGAGGTTGGGAACTTACATCCTCGGACATTATGGAATATCAGAATGGTTTACCGATATTGACCAAAAAAGAATCTACTGGCAAGAAGGCGAAGGAATCATTGCTAGTATCTTAGATTATATTAGTAGTATTGGCTTTAAAGATTTTATGGAAGAAATTGGTAATAAGTGGTCAGATGTAGAAGAATTTAGGCAAAGACATCTTATTAAAGCAATTAATAACAAATCACTATTTTAGAGAAAAATAATGGCAACAAAATCAGTCATTGAAATTGATGTATTAGATGATAAATTTCAAGCCTTTGCTAAAGAATTTGAAAAAATTAAAAAAGCTCTTGCTCAAATGCCTTCAGATTGGAGCAAAGCAAATTCAAGTGGCATTAAAAGTATTCAAGGAGTAGGTAAAAGCCTACAGGATGCCAAGAAAAAACAAGACGATTTTAATAAATCTATTAAAGATGGTGAACAAGCATTAAAGAATATGGCTGGAATTACAGCTAATATTGCAAGGAATATGGCAAATACAGCTATTTCTTTTGCTAAATTTATAACTTTAGGTGCTATAGGTGGTGGATTTGGTTTAGGAGCTTTAGCTTCTGCAACAAGTGGTCAAAGAAGAACTGCTCAAGGTTTAGGGATCACTACTGGTCAATTACGATCAGCAGAAGTTTATGGTGGAAGGTATATTAATCCTCTACAAACTCTTGGTAATTTGGCTGATATACAAAGTGACATTACTAAAAGATATTTATTAAATCCATTTGGTTTAGGTCAAACACAGGGGAAAAATGCGGCAGAACTTTTACCTGATACTTTAACAAAAGGTAGACAATTATTTAAACAATTTGGTGGTGAAAAAAGTATTTTAGATGCTACAGGTGTTACTAAAGTTATAGACTATGAAACTTTAAGAAGATTAGGAAATTTAGAAGAAAAAGAATTTAAAGAATTTATTGAAAATTTAAAAAATGGAAATAAACAATTTGCTACTTTTGATAAATTAGATAAAGCATGGCAAGATTTTTGGGTAAATCTTAATAAAACCAGTCAAAAATTACAAGTTACACTTATTAATGTATTAGAAAAATTACCTGAATCTTTAGGTAAATTATCTGATGCTGTAGCTGATGCCATTGAAACTTTTTTAAGTCATCCTGAATTACAAGAATGGTTAGATAGTTTAGTTCAAGGCATTAAAAAATTTGCTATTTATTTAACAGGTGGTGAATTTAAAAAAGATGTTGATGAATTTTGGAATACCATAAAATTTTTAAGATTAAAGATTGAAGAATTCTCAACAAAATTGGGTGCAATTGTTGATCAACTAGAAAGTTTTTTAACAAGATTAAAAAATTTATTTGGTGGTTCAAGAAACCCTGAATTAGATACTCCATCTTCTAAAGCAGAGCAGGGATTTTTTGGTGGTATTGATGATGCTATAGATAGATGGTTAAGAAAACAATATGGTTTAAGTGATAAAGCATCACCATCTAGCAGTTCAGTAAGTAATTTTAATCAAGCACTAGAAAAAGCTAAACAAGATTATAAAGCACAAACTGGACAAAATTTACCTATAACTAGCTTAAAAAGAAGTCGAAAAGAACAACAAAATTTATATGATAGATGGTTAGCTGGAGAAAAAGGAATTTATATGCCTACAAATCCAGCAGACTATCCAAATCAACAATGGTTTCACGAAAATGCTGTCGATATTGGCATTAATCAAATACCAAAAGGTTTTAATATTAATTCATTCATGGCTCAAGAAGGATTTCAAGGTATTGGTGCTAAAGATCCAGTGCATTTTAATTATGTTAATCCATTAACAAAATTGGAAAACAAATTATCTCCTCAGAATAAAGTTCAAGTTCAAATCAATAATAATGCTGGTGCTGATATTAATACTTCTGCTAATGCTATACAAAACCCAAGGGGTGCAAATTGACTTCTTTAACGCAAACAATATTTTCATTAGCTTATGAACAATCTCCTATTTTGTTGCAAGGTGGAATTGCACAATTTTTACCGGGGCAGACTTTACCTATTGTCGCTATTACAGAATTGTTTGATGTTCCGGGGATTGAGAATCAATCTTTGTTTGCACATTGGAAACCATTACCCGGTGGCACATTACAACAATGGCAAGTAGCAGAATATCCATTTGCAAGTTTACAAGTAGCTTCCAATGCGATTATTCAAGAACCTTTAACTATTAGTATGTTAATGATATGTCCAGCACAAAGTAATGGTGGCTATGTGTATAAGCAAGCTATTTTGACAGCTATGAAATTAGCTTTAGATTTACACCTTTCTTCAGGTGGATCATTTAGTGTGATTACTCCTGCATATACTTATACAAACTGTCTTTTAACCAGTATTAAAGATGTAAGTAGTATTAGCGATAAACAAGTCCAATATATGTTTCAATGGGATTTTGTACAACCTTTAATTAGCACAGGTGGTTTTTTACAGCAAACTTTAGGAACTGTTATGCAAAGTATCACAAATGGCACTCCTACTGTTCCCAATTTAGGTGGAAGTACAGGATGGAATAATGTTCCACCAACTTCTGCTCCAACTGTTGATCAATACTATCCATTCTGATGACAACTTATATTAAATTTACTCCTCAATCTACTTCTAATTTTCAGTTTAATCCTGTATTAGATGGGGTTACTTATGTAGCTGTATGTTCTTGGAATATCTATTCACCAAGATATTATGTTTCTATTTATGATACTTCAAGAAATTTGATTGTTAGTAGACCTATTATTGGATCTCCTGATGACTATGATATTAATTTGGTATTTGGATATTTTAAAACATCAACTTTAGTTTATCGTGTCAGCAGTTCTAGTTTTGAAATAAATCCATGAGATATTACGATATTACAATTGTTCCAAAATCAGGATTAGGTGGAGCACCATTAAGTTATAGTACGCTATATTCTAATGGAATGAATAATACTCAAGCATTAAAAATAGATATTGATATTCCACAATCTTGGAATTATCAACCACAAGGTTTAGGGTATGTAAAAATTTATGGAATTAGTTTTGAAGATTTAAATCAATCAGCTAATTTAAACCCTGATTACATCAATAATTTATTTGCTACTATACAAATTAAATTAGGAATGTCTAAAGGTTTACCCTTTGCTAATCCAGCACAACAAGGATTGGTAATCAATGGATCTATCTTGCAATCTTATGCAAATTGGCAAGGCAATCTTGTTACTTTAGATTTAGTTATTACCAATTCAACTGTTAGTCCAAGTGCTAATGTCAATTTGGATTTTACTTGGACAAAAGGAACATTTTTAGAAGATGCGATTAAAAATACTTTACAGAAGGCTTATCCAAAAAGTAAAACAGGGTTAGAGTTAGTTATCTTTGGTGGCATCAGTCCTAATCTTATTGCTACTGAAACACAATCTGCAAAATATACTAATTTAGAAAGTTTTAATAAATATTTAAATCAAACCAGTAAAGACATTTTAAAATTACCTAATTACCTTGGAGTTGGTATTGTTGCTACTAATAGAGGATTTTTCTTAAATGATGGCACAGCTTCTCAGGAAGAACTTGTTACTCAAAAAACAGTAATAGTTGATTTTCAAGATATTATTGGCAATTTAACTTGGATAGATTATGTAACTATTCAAGCAAAATTAACAATGAGAGGAGATTTACAAGTTGGCAATTACATTATTTTTCCAAGTAAATCACCCATCGTAAATACTGCCGCATCAGCTAATACTCAACAAAGAAATAATGTATCGTTTCAAGGTGTTTTCCAAATCAATCGTGTTCGTAATGTAGGAAGTAGTAGACAAGCTGATGGGAATAGCTGGGTAACAGTTGTTGATTGTGTAGTTTCATCTAATTTACCTTCTACAATTAATTAATATGAGTTCAGCCCAAAAAACCCCCTTTGCTGTTTCATTAAATAATTTTGCTGAACAGAAAATATCTGCTTATCAGGAACAATTAGGTCAGGTTTACCCTTGTTCAGTTATAAAAGTTGATTCAATTAATGCAATCGTCACTGTCAATTTTGAAGTAGATACAGGTGATTCAACCACACTTCCTCAAATCACTTGCCCTATTATTGGTAGTAAATATATTAGAATTCCTGTACAAGTAGGAGATACTGGAATCTGTATTTCAGCAAGTACAAAAATAGGAAATATTACTGGATTGGGTAGTGGTTTACCCTCATTAATTCCACCTAGTAATTTAGGAGCATTGGTTTTTGTTCCTGTAGGAAATGCTAATTGGACTGCTACGGATCTAAATTCAATTGTTATTACTTCTCCCAATACAACTGCTGTAGCAACGATAGGCAATGACAAAATAGAATTGGCTTATTCTAGTAACAAAATTACAATTGATTCTACTGGTATAACAATTGATGGAAATGTTGTAATGAATAATAATTTATTGGTAAAAGGTAGCATTACAGGTCAAGATGGATTTAATATTAGTGGTGGTACAGGTAGCACCATGAGTGTTACTGGTAATATTGATACTACTGGAACTATTACCAATAATGGAGTATCAATAGGAAGTACGCATAAACATTCAGGAGTTCAAACAGGTACATCAAATACAGGAACACCAATATGAGATCTTATGGAGTTAATGAAAAAGGACAATGGGTAGAAATAACTGAAACTTCTTATATTTGGTTAGCTACTCTTGCACAAACTTTGCGATTAAGTGAGAATGAAAGTCCTTTTTATGCAAACTATGGCATCCCTGCTCAAAAATCTGTACAAACACAAATACCACCTGATGTTGCAATCAATAGAACACAGCAACAATATGCTCCTTATTTTGCAAGTTTAAGTGTTATAAAACAGCAAAATGTTGTAAACCCAACCTATAATATAAGTGCAATATTTCAAAATGGTACAACAATTCAAACTACTGTAGCGAGTTAATACATGGCAACTTTAACCACAGCAGGTGCTATTCCTGCAAGTCCAACAGATCTTTTAAATGCTGAAATTTCTGCCGCTACTGCTTTAAGCCCCGGTCTTACTGCAAATCTACCGGGCTCTCTTATTGAAGATATGGCATCAACAGCCGCAGGTGCTGTAGTCATTCAAGATCAAGCCTATGTTGATTTAGTGAACTCAATTTCACCCTATACAGCTAATCCATTTATTTTGTATGAATTAGGTGCAGTTTATGGAGTAAGACAAGGGCAAGGATCAAATACTTCTGTCTATGTAACTTTTTCAGGAAGTGCTGGATTTGTGATTCCAATTGGTTTTGTAGTATCTGATGGTACGCATCAATATACAGTTCAAGATGGTGGAATTATAGGAAATACAGGTCAAAGTTCTGCACTATTTTGTTTAGCCATTTCTTCAGGATCTTGGGCTGTTCCTGCTGGTACAGTTACTACTTTAATTACTTCTGTTCCTTCAGGGATTACTCTAACTTGTACTAATATAAATCCCGGTACTGCTGGAGCTACAGCACAAACTATTCAATCCTATCAAGCTCAAGTTATTCAAGCTGGATTATCAACAGCACAAGGAGTTCCAGCATTTATTAAAACAGCTTTATTAAATGTAAGTGGAGTTCAGCCTAATTTAGTATCTGTCAGAAATGTAGCAACAAATCAATGGGAAATTATTTGTGGTGGTAGTGCAGATCCTTATCAGATAGCCAATGCAATTTTTAATTCTGTACCTGATATATCTTCTTTGGTAGGATCAACAGTTTCCAGTACAAGGAATGTCACTGTAACGATTAATAATTATCCTGATACTTATAATATTATTTTTGTAAATCCAGTGGTTCAACAAACTGGTATTACTTTAAATTGGAGTTCTCAAGCAACCAATGTGGCTTCTAATGCATCTATTGTATCCTTGGCTCAACCTGCAATTATTAATTATATTAATAATATTTATGTTGGTCAGCCTATTAATTTATATGAAATTGAAAGTATATTTGAAACATCAGTAGCTAGTGTTTTGCCTACTAATTTAATTTCAAATATATCTGTAACTGTTTATATAGCTGGATCTGCTGTATCTCCTATTACTGGTACGCATTTATATTTAGCTGATGTAGAAGGCTATTACAATACAACTGCTGGATCAACAGCAACAACTAGCGTAATTATCAATAAAGTATGATTACTACTATTT
>Ga0208379_1000101_pt1 | contig 40658 bp, 52 predicted proteins | sample CryBogCBE02Aug07_FD_184559 | JGI IMG/M metagenome (GOLD analysis project Ga0208379, IMG submission 184559) | Freshwater microbial communities from Crystal Bog, Wisconsin, USA - CBE02Aug07 (SPAdes) | ecosystem: Environmental > Aquatic > Freshwater > Lake | place: Crystal Bog, Wisconsin, USA... | reverse complement strand
AATCGGCCACATCAGTACCCAAAACAGTGATGCTGAAGTCTCCAGTACCCTTGCGATAGATACCTGTTGAGGTCTCTGAGGCAAAGTACAAAGAAGGAGAACCAGCGTTACCGTTCACCAAAGCAAAGGAAATCGAGCCAGCTTGGGTGGTATTGGCGTTGTAGAAGTTCTTTCCGTCGCAAATGAGGGTGGCTTGGCCAGAGGCTGGTACAGTGGCTGTAGCGCCTCCAGAAACGCCTGTGGTGACCGTGAATGAGTAACCGCTTGCGTTGGTCTGATTGCTGATCACATACAAGTTTGCAACAGGCGGGAAAGTGACCGTCACGTTAGAGGTCAATGTGCCTGAATACTCTTGAATGGTGTTCGAGGCTTGACTGGCCGTGAGGGTATAAGAACCACCCGTCACAGTCAAAGTCAGGACCGAGTACACAAAGGTTGAGCTGGTACCGTATCCGACAGTGATGAAGCCTGTGCCAGTGCAGATGATGAAGGCAGAATTCCCTGGCTGGAATGTCTTACTCGTCGCGCCGTCAATCGTGTCGCTACCTGAGCAGTTCACGGTCAAGGTGCCAGTGCCGTTGTTTTTGATCAGAACAAACCAGCTCGAGCCAAGGGTGCCAGCCGCTGTCAAAGTGGCCGTGGTAGTGCCGCCGCTCCACACGAATGCTGTGGCTTGATCTGACGCCAAGAATGTATAGGAGGCACTCAAAGCGCTAATTGTGTACGCTTGATTCAGTGTGGCTGAAAGCGCCTCTAAACCGTAACCAGCAAGAGCTGATGCCGCTCCAGCATAATTGCCTGAACCAAAAGTTAACATCCCCCATGTTCCGTTTTGGGTGGTGTTGTTGGTCACATAGATGTATTCGGCTTGACCAGCGGCCAAAGCAATGATTGTGGTCCCACCGTATCCGACAACAGTAAATTGGGTGCTACCGACGTTTCGGATTAAGGCATCTTGGCCAACAGAGACTTGAGTGGCGTCTGGCATATAAACCAAACCACCAGAGCCCGTAAAGCTGATCTCCATGACCCTTGCGGCTGGGTTGCCAGTGTTGCCATTAACAGGCCACTGAAGAACCAAGTTTGACGTTAACCCAGTGTAGGACGCATAGCTGACGTCCGTTGGCTGGATGGTATTACCTGAGAAGGGTGAGGTATAAGTTGTCATGCATCCACCGCAATGGCTTGACGATCAGCGATTCTCAACTTGTCCTCATTGGTGAGGGTTGACATGATCAGATCGTACTGTTGTTGGAAAATCGGTCCTCTGTCGTCATTCTTCAAGAATGGCATAGCTTGTAAGAGCGAGCCAAACAATAAAGCTTGTGGCGCGTATTGGGTGAACCAATTGGTTTGGTTGTTGCTGTCAAGAGGCTGGACTCGTTGATAGTACAAGGTCTCGAAAGCATAGTTTTGATCTGGAGTCGGTGCGACAAGCCAATGATCATAGTCATAGTCAGCATAGTAAAGAGGAGTTCCTGTGCTGGTTTGAACAGGCCAATATTCTTTCAAATACTCGTATTTTCTAAGCAAAACGGGCTGATTGCCCGTTGCTGTTGCCAAATTAAAAGAAACTGTTTTGTGCCATCTGGCTGGCTTGGGGATGATTGCACTACCAGCCACCATGGTTGATTCTTGGACCGTCAAGTTGCCCAAAAACTTAATTTGAGAGGCAATGACTTGTTCCGCCAACATGATGAAGAGCGGAATATTCTCAATTGTCGTTGTATCAGTACGCTCTAAATAGGTCTGAATGTTCAAGACAAGAGAGTCATACGTCATAACACTAGCGTCTGCCATGCCAACTCCCATCAAAAAATATTTTGTTCATTTTAGTCCCCCAGACCCTTCTAATCAAGCATTCAGTATGCGTTCGCATTTGTTCATGACGGCCTCACGCTCTTTTGCCCCAAATTCACCACCATTGATGACTTTAGTTAATGCCAAGTAGTTTTTGGCTTGGGCCAACTGATTGCATCCATGCGTTTTCCAGAACCACCCCCCGATTGAGGCCGCATATTTGGGTGTACGGGCCAAATCTGGGTTATGGATCAAATCAACCCCCAAGGCTTGGCCTGCGTGCCAGAAGTTATCGTGGCCAGTCAATTGGCAGATTGCCGATCCCCTGAACCGCCATCCGTCCCCAGACTTTTCGTCTCGGTTGCCCATGCGGCTGGAATAGATGTGGTTGGCTATCTTTTCTGGCTGGTGAGCATAGATTAAGGCTTCCTGCATGGTTGGGAAGCGCTTTGGCCACAACTTCATCAGCGTTTCAGGCTTATAGTTCAGGTTCTCGCTCAGGTCCTTGAAGTGATTGGATTCATAGGAAAACTGGCCAATAAAACAAGCCTGCTCTTCCGCGGTATCGATTCCCCAGCGGTCAAAGGTCTCATTGAGAGGGTCCAGCCACTGTGGACCAATGTCCATTTGGTGGAGTTGTTCAGCAGTGATCATTTGACCCCCTCATTAACCGTCTGCATCACTTCGTTGTATTGACTGATGCAGGCGTTGAGTTTGACGATTGCTTTGTCTCCGTCTGAGGCGATGGCGACAATATCTTTAATAGCCTGTCGGTCAGATTCGGCTCCATCGGCTTGATTTCCATTGGGGGCATCTGCACTGGCTTGTACACCACAGGTGGAGGGGAGGCGCAACTCGCCAGCATCAATGCGAGCGTTAATACTAGCCTGCTTGGTCTTAATGTCATTTTTGGCCTGCTTCAGTTGGCTGGTGGCTCTTGCGAGCTTTTGTCCGAGTTCGACTTCTTTTGCGCGAGCTTCGCCATTAAGTCGCTCAATCTCTGCTTTATCTTCGTCAACCCGTCTTTGATAACCGTGATGATCTGAGACATAGTAACCTCCTGCGATAACCAACAACAAACCCACTGCCTTCATGATGAGGGCGTGGGGCTTTAACATAGGGAGAAACCCTACAAGATAACTCAGTACATATGAAATTGCTCCTGCGACCGTTGCAATGATTGCAATCCAGTAAAACAGGTCGTCAAAAAACCATGACAGCCAACTAAGCATTTCGCACACTCTCTCTTGCGTGAGCCGTTCTCAAACGCTCTTCTTCGCTCTCAAGAGTGGGTGGTCCAGCAGGTGGAGGAGGAGGCGTCCATGAGGGATTTGGGGCCGTCATGATGATTGGTGCAGGCGGTGGGGGTGGAGGCGCAACATAAGCATCTTTGTTCGCCTTGGCCGCGTTCATCATGTTGGTGGCCTCGTTGGTCAAACCCTTGGTCAGAATGCCTCCTATTCCGCCCACAATGAGCAATACGATGTCATTGAGCATCTTGGTATAAGCTTGGTCAATTGGTGCCATGGCCTTGATCGGTTGAGACACGAAGGTCACCGAATAGAGCAAAGCCATCACAATAAACGCCAGAATCAGAGTCACAACGATGATCACAAAAGATCGGACCCTGATTTCTATCTCATCGGCATTGAGGCGTTCCTTGGGGCTGTTGAGGAATGCTAGTAGTAGTTCCTTCAATTTTTTTCTCCAAAATGGGTGCGACTAAATACTCGGGACAATCTTGATTGAATTCACATCTGGGCTTTTGACAACGCTCTTTGCTAAAGTTGTCAGGGTCTTGGCAATAATACCTATAAGTGTCATTGCAACCTGTAATAAAAAACGGCAAAAATATACATATCAATCTTGATGTGTATAAAAAACTGGATTTTTTAATCATTTGCCTTCAATCCTTGTCAAAGCTTTGTTGACTCTCAGCTCCATCTGCCTCACATCCACATACATCCAAGCAATCAGAGGAATCAACAACAACAAAACGACCAATAGAACAACAATCAGTAGGATGGCGAGTGTGTCATGCTGAGAATCATTAGCCATATCCACATCAGCATCAGCACTGTAATTGCTGTAGCCGCCATTCTTCCCTTTATTAGATCCGCCTTTTGCTCCCGTTGCCATTTTGCCCTACGCTCCTTCAGCATTTCCTCTCGTCTTGCTAGCGCTTGCACATTGGCAATGTGACCAATTTGCTGATTGACCCGAGTATACAAGTCCTTCAATTCATGTGGAACGTGGTACACCATGTAATCACTCAACTCCTGATTCAGCTTCTCCATCTGCAAATTGGCAATCGTGATCTTGATTGCGGCCTCTTGGCCTTCGTCATTGTTTGCATGGAGAGCAAATTCTTCCTGTTCTTTGACGTAATTCTTCAGTGAGTTATACGCTTGGAAGAACTTGATGAGAGCATCACTGACCTGCTGGTAAATGAGGTTTTCGTCAAACTCTGGCGGTGGCTCTTTCTTTTTCTTGACCTTCTTGGCGGGTTGAGCAACTTGTGGCTGCTCTTCCTCTTTCTTGCCAAAGACGCTACTTAAGAACCCAAGAAGACCTTTGGCTTTCTTTTGTGCTGTCTTAACGTCTTTGACAACTCCATCAACTTCATGGGCAATGTCAGTAACGATTTGCCTCCCCTCTTTATACATTTCACAAGCATCTTTACAGAGCTTAAAAGCCCCGCTTGCAAGTGCAACAAGAGTAAATGGGTCAATTTGTTACTCCGCTGCAGGTGTAGTTGGTGCAGGTGTTTCTTCAACAACTGGTGCAGGTGTTTCTTCACCGACTGGTTCAGGTGTTTCTTCACCGACTGGTTCAGGCATTTCTTCGACAACTGGTTCAGGCATTTCTTCGACAACTGGTTCAGGCGTTTCTTCGCCAACTGGTGCAGGTGTTTCTTCAAGCGCAGGAATAGGATCACCAATAGGTGCGGGTGGTGGCACTATGGCAGGCCCAGGTTCTTGATATTTAGTATGCAAGAAGTCAATAAACTTGTGTAGTTCATCTGAAACATCTGTTTCAAAGTCTTTTAAGTGCTCTCTAATGTCTTTTAAAAATTGCATAAATTACTCCTGTGGTAGTTCAATGGGTGATTCTTTAGGCTTAGCAGCATCTTGAATTGCTTGAATGAGTTGATATACTTCCTGATAAGGACGTGTACCAAGATAACCAAGTACTTGATTAACTGTTTCAATCGGTAGTTTAAGTTCCATCTTTAACTTACTATAGTTTATTCTTTAGGTTTTACATCAGTTACAGATTCAGTTAAAGACTGCTTTAGCATATTTACAAAAGCATCACGACCAACTACAAGTTGATCTACATTGAATTTTGCAGAATTTGTTTTTCTTTCTAGATCATCAATATGAGCTACAAGAATTTTTTGTTGTTCACTAAAATTATCATAGTCATACTCAACGCCATCAATCGTGATTTGGGGTTTTGTGTTGTTGCCCATTTCATTTTCCTTTGATTTGACACCAAGATCAGGTGGTGACTTCCTGTTTTAATTTTTGTTTAGCTCCATGTTGCCGTTGGAACAGTTGGAAATGTTGCAGGTGTTGTTGGGGGATTAACACCAATTGCACGAACAACACTTCTATATGTTAAAAATTCTGCTTGATTTGTCAAATGTGGATTTGAAACAGCAGGGTCAGCAACACTAGCAATTGCAGTCCAATCAGTCGCAGACAACAATGCAGAGGCTTGTGCGATATTTTGGGCTTGAATTTGTTGACCTTCCCATACAGGATAAGCTGCATCAAGTTGTGCTTGTGTTGGTTGTGCGCCTAATTTTTCAGTATTCCAATAAGATATTTCTTCTGGATTATCTCCAGTTTGAACAACTGTAAAATCAGTGCTTACATAAGAAATATTGTTTACACTTAGATAAGCTTTAATTTCATCATTAAGTGACATATTTTTTCCTTTTTAGTTAGAGATGCCATATAAAGAAATTGTGCCAGATGACATATTTCCAGAAGCAGTTAATACTTTTATAGCTGTAACATTCAAATTAACATTAGCACTTCCACCAAAAGTTTCTGCTATGTGATAATCTCCAGATTGATGATAATAACTACTAAACCCATTTATTTCAGCAACATATGAGGAAGTTACACCTGTGACATAAAAAATACCACTTGTTTGAACGGCAGCATTTAGTTGTGTTGTTAAATACATTCCAGATGCTCCTACGTTGTTAGTAGCATTGATAGTACCACCAGAAACACGAATACCAGTTGTGTTATATCCTGAAGTTGTATATGTAGGTCCACCCCCAGAACCAAGTTGTACAATTAAATTTGGTGAGCCTGTATTTGCTACATTGAAATTGAAAATAACAAAATAATAAAGATAGCCACTTAATCCAGTAAATGCAAAAGATGATGAACTAGATGCAGTTAAGGTGCTAATTAAAGTCATAGCACCAGAACTAGGACTTGTCCATGTTGGCGCTGATCCTGATCCTTGCGATGTTAATACTTGACCTGATGAACCGTAGTTTGCGCCAGCAATTCCTAATTGACCTGCTGTACCAACACGAAAACGTTCGTTATTATTAGTTGCAAAAATTAACGGGATAGAGGTAATTGTATAAATCCCTAAAGAAAGAGATGATGCATAAATTTGCGCAACGTTTGTACCACTTGAATTGAAATCAAGCTCACCACCAGAAGAACCATTTAATGTAATAGTTGAGTATCCTGCATAACTATTAGGGCTTGTTGTTCCTAGTCCCAAGTTACCACTATTATTTAGTGTCATTGCTTGGGTAAAAGTTTGTCCATATTTGGTTGTGCTTGTACCAGTTTCAAAAATCAACTGACGAGTTGAACTTTCCCGTAGACGCCAAGCCAAACGATTACTACCACCGTCACTTCTGTCAAACCAAACAAACGGGTCATCACTAGATTGTCCAATTGCAATAGAAGCAGCGGGATCTGCGGTAATGTCTAAAGGATAACTAGGACTACTTGTACCTATACCTAGACGATTGTTTGTTGAATCCCAAAACAAATTTGCTGAACCACCAAAAGCACCGCTATTGTTGTATTGAACATAACCGTTAGATCCACCTGGAGATGATGTTGAAACAGTAGCCCAAGTACCGTCACCCCTTAGATATGTGCTAGAAGATGGTGTTCCTGTCACTGCTCCTGATAGTGCAGTCACGCTAGAGATGATTGTTCCACTTGTAGGCAATGTCACAGAAGTGTTTGCAGTGGCTGTGAATGTTTGAGTGTATGCGCCAGCATGAGTTACATTGCCTGAAATTGTAATTGAGCTATTGTTAGCCAATGACAATAACGTTTTGTATGTTCCTGATCCTGTACCAACATACAAATTTCCATCGGTAATGTTGATGGCCAACTCACCTGTGGTAATGGTTCCAGTTCCTGTTAACGGATTATGACCAGTTGTAGAACTGTTATATGTGATGATTGGTGTATAACCTGATGCTGCCATTAGAATGTTCCTCCTGAGATGCCAGATGTGGCAGTAAGTGATGTAAATTTACCAGTTGATGCTGTTGTTGCACCGATTGGTGTGCCATCAATTGATCCACCTGTGATTGCCACGCTACTAGCATTTTGCGTTGACATTGTACCTAATCCAGTGATTGCTGTACTAGGTATTGTGGTTGACGCTGTCATCGTGCTTGTGCCATTACCGTACACATAGCCCGATAATGTGGTTGCACCAGTTCCGCCGTTAGCAACTGGTAATGCAGTACCTGAATAAGAAACTGCCAAAGTCCCATTTGTTGTAATAGGTGAGCCAGTTACAGATAAAAATGATGGTACAGTCAAAGCCACACTAGTTACAGTACCGCCTGAAGCAGGTGTTGCGCTAATTGTGATTCCTCCTGCAGTATTACTAATTGATACATTAGTACCTGCAGTTAGTGTTGAGAGCGTATAACCTGTGCCATTACCAATAGCTAATTGACCATTTGTGGGCGTTGCTGTTAATCCTGTACCACCATAAGCTACACCAATTGCTGTGGCATTCCATGTACCTGCTGCTAAAGTGCCTACACCGGTGATACCTGTATATGAGCCACTTAAACGTGAAGTACCAAGCGTGCCTGAAGTAATATTCGATGCATTAGTTGTGTCAGTTGTAGCTGATGCTGCCAACCCAGATACAGCACCTGCAGCAATTGCAATTGATGTGTTTGTAACTGAAGTAACACGACCATAAGTATCAACAGCCAAAACTGGAACTTGTGATGCAGAACCATATGTGGCAGCCGTTACACCAGAAGTTGCTAAAGCAATTGTAACAGCAGATGCACCAGTATAGCTTGTACCTGTTAGTCCTGTCCCAATGGTTAAAGCATTAGGATTAGCTGCAGTAATTGTACCAGAAGCCCCTAGTGCAATAGATGTACCATTAACAGTAACTGAACTATTAGTTAAAAATGCATTACTAAATGTTCCTGAAGTAACTTGACTTGCCGCAATAGCAATTGATGTGTTACTTGCACTTGTAATTTGACCTTGAGCATTAATTGCTAAAGTAGGCACAGATGATGCTGTGCCATATGTTGTAGCAGTTACACCTGTATTTGAAATGCTAAACTGTGTACCAGTAAGAGTTAATCCTGTACCTGCTGTATAAGCACCTGGGCCACCAATTTGTACAAAAACTAAAGGCGTTGTACCAATAGTAATAGGTAAATCAGTACTTTGTACCCATTGTGTACTTGCATTAACAGTTCCACTAATGATAAAAGTTGTATCACCAGGAGCTACTTCATTAGTTCCAGAACCTGACTGATCATAATCAGTTGCACGAGTCAACACCCAACCAACTGACCCTGATCCTACACTGGTAACAGTATAAATACCATTGTATTGTCCAGAAGTTTCATTCTTAACTAAAATTCTTTGGCCGACATTTGGGTTCGCACCATCAATTGCTAAAGTAGCAAAAGGACTTGTTTTAGTAATTGTGGCACCAACACCAGACGTACCATTGTTATACGTAACAGTGCCTAAGTCGGCGGTTGTTGCATAATTACAAGCAGCATGATAGTTAACGCCTGTTGCAATAGAATCAGCATAAGACTTATTAACAATATCATTTGCATTTACAGGTGTCGTGGAAATTGTTCCACTTGTCATAGCTACACTAGTAAATGTACCTGCTCCAGGTGTTGAGCCACCAATTGTGACACCATTAACTGTTCCGCCTGTGATGGCAACTGAACTAGCACTCTGTGTTGACATTGTGCCAAGCCCAGAAACTTGTGTGTTAGCAATTGCAATAGGCGTATCGGCTAGTGCAGTTAACTGACCTTGTGCATTGACAGTTGCTGTTAAAGTCTTAGATGATGAGCCATAAGACCCTGCAGTAACTGCAGTATTTGCAAGACTAATTGTGACAGCCGCTGATCCGGTGTATGACCCTGAATTTAACCCTGTGCCAAATGTAAGAGCATTTGGCGTTGCAGCCGTAATTGTTCCTGACCCACCTAGTGAAATAGTTGTGCCATTAACAGTAAGCGATGAATTGGTTAGTTGCGCATTTGTAATTGTGCCGCTTAATGCGGTTGTAGGAATCGTAGTACTGGCAGTCATTGCACTTGTACCATTTCCATACACATAGCCTGTTAAAGTACTTGCACCTGTACCTCCGTTTGCAGCATTTAATACACCTGATAAAACAATATTACCTGATGTTGCAGATGCTGGAGCAAATCCAGTAGTTCCTGCGCTAAATGTGCTTACACCACCTGCTTGAGTAAACTGTTTCCATACCCCATTAGCAAACCCATAATATGTGTTTGTGTCTGTGTTATATCTAATTTGACCATTAGTACCTACAGGCTGTTGAGCAGTAGTACCTACAGGGATTGTAATTGCCCCTGTTCCTGGGACAACAATGTTATTGTCAAGACCTATTGTAGGATTAGTAGATCCGTCACCCCCACTAACTACAATTTGACCACTTGTACCGGCTATTTGTCTTAATCCTGCGCCACCACCACTTACAGCAACTAATCCTGAACCAGAAAGAGCCGCAATAGCAGCGGCTATGCCATTTAATGAAAAAGTAGGGTTACCACCTGTACCATCAGCATTTGATACTGATAAACCATTTCCTGTGACTGCTAATTGTCTTGCTGCAACAGTGGTTGCACTATCTTTGACAATAATACCGCCTGATGCATTGTCTAAACTAAGTGCTGCGCCTGTTAGATTAATTCGATAATAAGAATCTGATCCACCGTCAGTAAAGTTTATCCCCGTCCCTGAAGATAAATATCTACTATTTGGAAGTGTCAACTCTTGATTGACAGTAAGAAATGTTTGTGTTTGAACAGGACTGTTTGCAATAGCAGAAACTGTAGTTTGTACAGTTTGTCCGTTTTGAACAACCGGCACTAGTTCCGCACCTGTAATAGCACTTGGGGCTGTTGGTAATTGTGATATTCGAATATTAGACATGTTATGGGCTCAAATTGTCTAGGTTTCCATCGACTTGATCTTGTGAAGTCTCTGGGGCGATACCAAATTCACCAGCACTACTAGGCACTGCAGACTGACCTGTACCATTTACGATATTAGGATCAGTTGTGATAGCATCATTATACTGAGAAATATCAGCATCAGGCCTAGGAAAGCGAATAGATATTTTTTCAGGCTGACGTGCAGGTAGTCTGTAAGGGTCTCTTTCATCATTGCAACCAAAATTACAAACACGTAACCCAGGAATGTTCCTGTCATTACCTATATCATCATATGCACGCTTCATTTTGCAGCGATCGCAGATGGCAATAGATAAGACAGTATTTCCTCGAGTATTAAGCCATATGCTCATCTTGTGTATGGGGAAATATTAGGTGCAAAATAGATGGGAGACTTATCTCTTTCTTCTTGTTCTGCTTGCATCCAAGTCTCATTTGATTCAGCTTTTAAAAGTTGAATTCGAGTTGGGTCAACTGCAGGCAGTTCAAGAGCCATTTCATACGCAAGTAGGTTCTGAATGGCCAGATACCATCTCTGTGGGATTTCTATTTGTCCTTGTAATGAACCGACATCTTGTATGTAGCGATGGCACCAAGCCACAATCTGAGGACTATAAATTCCTGGTGCAGGCCACAAGTACATGGACGGCTGAGGAATAGTTCTGTCAAACCAATACTGCAGTGGGTAATTGTTTGTGAAATTCTTGTTTGGCAAGTTGACATAGTCATCTCTATTCATTCTTGCCATCGGAATTTCAGTTAGATTAGATCCGAACACAACTTGATAAACTGCCATGTTCACACCGGCAGTTTGAACAATCCGCCAATACGGTTGGGTTGCAGATGGGTCGAGATCATAGTATAACCATGTACCTGATACCCAATTAACAGCTCCTGGGCTAGCTACTGTAGTCCACGTAACACCATTGCTTGAATATTGAATCTGAATGGTTACAGAACCGCTGACAGCCGGCAAAATACCAACTGTACCCATATAAATACCATTTCCAGTACCTAGATTAATACCGATTGAGCTAGTATTGTTTGTACATTGGCAAATATTGGTGTACTGACCATCAAATGCATAACTTCCATTACCTGTAGTTGAATAACCACCTGTAGTATTGGCTGTAAGTGTTCGATAATTGGCATTTAGTACGTCTACAACACCTGAATCAAGATAGTAAATGTAGTGATCAGGCACCATGCCTAAAACAAGCTTCTGAATACACCAATATTGGATACCTCTATTGGCTAGATGAGACAAAACATAGTAAAGACTGTCTTTCGAAGCTGCTACTTGCTCATCTGTCAACTCTTCAGCTAATTTACCGGCTCTGCGTGCTCCGTGATCAATTAGTTGTTGAACTGATATGACTGTCTGAGAAACAGTGCCACTTGTAGACATTTACCATCCTTTAATGTCATGTTTCTTAGTTTGACCACCTGTGGCACAATGCCATCTTTTTAGCGATGCTGCTTTACGAGTAGGACGACCTTTTTCATCTTTCATCGGTCCTTTCATTCCGCTCATTCTAGCACAAAAGCTATCATGTCTTGGTCCTTTTTCTTGTGGTGCTTTAAGATGACTTCCGGTTTCTCGATTGACTTTATCTCGACCTTTTTGAGTTAATCCTGCACCTCTATCTGTAGGAAGTTTTTCACCTCGTTTAACAGAAAGATGGACATCACCACCATGCTTTTTGCTTTGTGAATGCTTTAAGTCATAGTCTGTAGGAGCACCTTTGCTGCCAGGTTTACGCATATGTTCGCCTGACCCATGCTTGATTCGTTCTTGCTTAGCATGTATATTGTCCCATAAGCCACCAGATTTCTTTCCCACAGACCGCTTGGTAGCATATGCAATTGCAACGGCTTGCTTAACTGGTTTGCCGGCTTTAACTTCAGCGGACACATTCTTACTAAAAGCCTCTTTTGATTTACTTTTAATAAGTGGCATGATTAAGTTCCTACACCAGTTACATTGTTGTTAGCTTGAATCAGCTTACCGTTTACAACCAATCCAGCGCCAATTGTGCTTGAACTTGCTTTCAATTGAAATTGAAGATCAGTTTTTTGAGTATACCTAAAAGGGTTCGGCCTTGTAATTGTAAAGATCGAAACAAAAGGTTGTTGCAACACGCTTAAAGTCACACCAGTCACGTTGTTTGTGGCTTGTACGTTATAGGTTATGATAACACTACTTGTATAACTATTGCTTGTATTGATCTCAACTTGATCTAAATAAAAATCATAGTTTGCAGGCACGCTGTACCAAGCATTTTGAGACTTACCAATACCTACGTTGATTTGACCGTAAGTTGTTGTGCTTACTTTAATTGTAATTTGACCAACATTTGTTGTTTGGCCGGATGCCGGAGTTGTCAAAAACAAATTGTTGATCCTCAAATAACTATTCACTGTGGTTGTTCCACCAGTTGCAATAGTTACTGTCTCTGAAATTTGGTTCCAATTTGCATCTAAACCAACTACAAGTACTGTAGCTCCATTGTCAGTTGCAGAGCCACTTGCCACAACCATAGTGGAAGCTGATGCTGGAAAAGTATACGCTGAAGCATTTTCCCAAACTGCAATTGATGTAGTACCAACAGAAGGCTGATACCCAAAAATATTAACTGTGCTATGGCCTGCAATTTGACCACGAGCAACTTGCAAGTCAAATGGCTCATACGCACCATTTCTAGTGACTGACGCAACAATATTATTACTCATGTCTAATCCTCAATAAAAGAGAGGGGCCGAAGCCCCGCCTCTTAATAGTTACACTTACCGCCGGCTTTTTTATGAGTCGACATTTTTGAAGTATGGTGCTTAGCATGTCCACCATGCTTCATAGGATGGCCTTCCATTTTTTCATGACCACCGTGTGCATGCTTTGCTGCATGCTTATGCATGTGCATATGACCTTCTTCATGATGACCATGAGTAGTGTGGTGTGCTGCATGACCATGGTGTACTTTGCCGCCATGCTTGTATGCATCAATCTTTCTATTCACTTCACCAGTGCCAGACTTTTTGGTGGGCATTTTTTCGCCGTCATGCATGTCATTCAAGTATTTGTCAGCAACACTTTGTGACACTGTTCCACCTTTAGCATAGTGATGTTTCTTAGTGTGGCCACCATGTTTGTAGCCTTTACCTTCAACACCACTAGTCTTTGTCTGCTTAGCAAGACCTTGCTTGGCTTCATGCACTTTATCTTGTACATCAATCTTAGGTTTCAATGCATCACGTGCTTGAAACTTATCACCTTTAGCAGCTAAACCGCCATCAGCATAATGATGTTTCTTAGAATGACCGCCATGCTTATAGCCAGGTGAACGTACACCACCTGTGCCTGCTGGTTTTGTAGGTCCTTTATCTTCTACACCACCAAGCAAACCACCGGGAACTGCACGTTGCATACCGCCTTTAGCCATGTGAGCTTTACCGCCATGCTTAAGACCGTGGTGAGCTTTACTAGCTTTCATGCCTTCATGATGCTTAAGTTCTTTTTCGATCTTGTGCATTTCATGCATTTCAGCTTTGTGCTCTTTACCGCCTTCAGCCATGTGATGTGCTTTACCACCGTGTTTACGCATTAACATTGCAGGAGGTCTAGCTGCCATCATTGGCGCACGTCTTGGCATTGCAGCAGCCATCATAGGCGCACCACCCATTGCCATATGCTTTTTGTGCTTGGCATGTCCACCACGTTTCATACCATCACCAACTTCATCAGCTGAAGGTTCAGTGGTCATTTCTTTAGGCTCGCGGCCAAATGAGGATTTTGACATTTTTAAGCTCCTTTAAGCTTGGGTGATGCCGAGCAAACCTGTTGCTGTGGCGTTAGGACCAACCTGAATTGCTGTCAAACCTAGAGTAATGACAAGCTTATTATATCCATTCAGTGTTCCTGCAGGAATATAAGTTCCACGAACATCAGGTGTTACTGAACTAGACACAAACTGAGGAACCATACTTGCAGCACTAGCAGTATAAGAACCTGTGGCTGCCAAATATGTACCAGCAAGATAGTTGGCTTGTGTGGATGAAAGCTTACCTGTGGTTGAAGATACATATGTCCACCAGTAAGTTGTACCTGTACTAATACCAGTAGGGGGTGTACCAGTAAACTGTACCAAAGTGCCACTAGGAGGAGCATAGCCAACAGTTAAAACTCCTGGCGTTGCAATTGTCCAGCCAGTAACAGCTTGTGTGTTGTAATTGGTTGTATTGCCATAGTAACCATATGCCAATGTACCAACATCCACGTCAACTGAACCAGTGAACCCGGTGTCAACAACATAGGCTTCATCACTAATACGGCAAGGCAAACCCATAGTAGTAGTTGTGTCAACTGATACAGCAACTGCTGTAGCTGCTGAGAATGCAACTGAGTACACTTGGAAGAAAGCTTTGCGGCCTTTAGTGGTTGTGGACTGAACAGTGCCTGTCTGAATAATTTCAGTCATTGACTGTCCATAGTAATCATAACCAGTGATTGTCACTTGAGAATTGGTTGGTGAACCAGATCCGGTAGTCACTGACAAAGCACGAGGATAGTCCAACTGAGTAACTGTCAAACCATTGTTCAACAATACTTGAGTTGTACCACCTGTACCATAGGCAAGTGCTGTACCGCTATAGGTAGTTGCTTGTGTAGGCGTTTTGGCAGCCAACACAGCAGCAGTTGTAGCAGCAGCAGGTGTTGTGTCATAAAGGTAAACACGACCCATTGGGCCGAAACCTAATGACATAGGAGAAGGATTTCCTAATGCACTGTTGGAATTTGTACCAACATATGATTGTGCGGACCCTAGGAAGAGGTCATCTGAAAATTGTGGCATTTTGTCTGCTCCATGAAAAGTATGACAAGTTTTAAAAAAGGGGAAGGTTTTACCCTTCCCCGCTTGGCTTAAGCGCCGGGTGTACCATACATGGCACGTGGATCAGTCCAGTTAGGGATGTAACGCTCAGTGGCTTTATAGCGCATTGAGTCAGTTTCAAAATCACCTTCCATGGTCTTCTCCAAGGCACGACGCATCATGAGTTTCATACCCTCAGGAGCATCGGTCTGTACCCACCAGTTAGTGGACGAAGTCAAACGGCTGATCACGGTAGCGCCTTCAGGCAACAAACCAATTGATTTAATTGGGTTGATGTCGTTATTGGCTGTACCGGTACGCAACACTGACTTTAACAACACTTCAGCTTGGAACACGTTACCAGGGGCAACCACAAGCTTCAAAGGTTGGAGACGGATTTTCTTACCGTTGTTGTCAACGGCTTGACGAATCTGAATCAACATTTGCTCAAGTGACGTCTGGCTAAGAGCAGCAGCTGTTGCCAACTGATTGCTGAATGAACCAACTGCAATGGGGTGTGCTGTGTTAATCAAAGATACGCCGTCACCACCTGTGTAAGAGCTATTGAAAGCTCTGTTCAAGATGTTAGCACACAACAACTCTTTGGTTTCCACCAAGGATTGTGCCAAGTGCTTAGCATAAATTTGACCAATACGAACGTGGTCGCCATCTTCAACCAATACTTTGGTCAATGCAAAAGCAAGACCGAAGACTTGGTAGACATAGCGTTGTAAGAACAACACGCCGCCTTGTTGATAAGTAACGGGGCTGCCATCAGGGAGCTGAGGAGCTGCACCGAAACCGTATAGAACGGGTTCTTCGTGGTAGTTACGAGGAATACCGGCTTGTTCACGGAAAACTGTTGACCACTCGTCTGCACGTTGATCATACACACCGTCAAAGGACTCATTAAGGATCGGTTCAACAATCGATCTAAAGTCCGTACTTCGCATTGGGGCTGCCATAGCTTATTCTCCTTAAATAGCGTTAACAGAAGAAACAAACTGAGGATTGCTGATCTGTACACGAACTACAGTGTAAGCATCGCCCCAAGCATTGTCTGGATAAGGTGCTATATCAACAATACGGAATTGTCCGTTTGAGCCTGAACCAACCAAAGTTGATGACAGAGTCATTTGTGACAAACCTGTGGTTGTTGAACCAGCGGTGAAGTTTGAGAGATTGGCTTCATTGCCAATTGCAGTTTGCGCAATTGAGCCATCACTTTGGATCTCATACACGATCTGTTGATCATTGTAGAAATACGCAATGATGTTGGTGCCAGTTGTGCTAGCAGGCCAATAGTTAGAAACTCTACGACGTCCGGTAGTGTCTGTAAACTCAACTCCTTGGAATGAGCCAGATACTTTACCTGAGTTAGTAGATGTGTCAACAACAGGAAGAATTGTTCCGTTGTTAGGATTGTATTGCACAGCTTGTCCTTTAAGGATGTTGCTGGAATACCCGGATGGGATTCCGTTCGTTAGCGCCTGAGCACGTTCCAACCCTGTAGGAAAATATGCGGGGCGCAAACCAAACGGAGCTGATACTGATGACATAGTGTGCTCCTTGCCTAGTTAAAAACAGGCGTTTTAATGGTTTGGTCAAAATTCATGCCATTACCTTCAATGGTAACCAGTGGACGACCTTTCGCATCGCGAGCTTGCTCTTGTAACATTTCTTGTTGGACACGAATCTTTTCTTGCTCGTCTTGAGGAGCGTAGTGATGCATTTCCAACATCATTTCTTGATAAACATCTTCTGGAAGCTTATACAAGACCATTTCATTACAAGCCACAAAGCCTTCTAGTTCCCCGGACTTAACTCTGTATGCATCAAAGCCTTCTATTTCAGAAGCTTTTACAGGCGTATATCCAAGTCTCATGCGCTTATGGATAGGGTCATATTGGTTAGTTGTAGATAACCAGCATAAGTGAAAACCCGGTATTTCGGGTGGGTTCGGAAGTGCCTCTGGTTGCCATTCCGAGCGGAACGTTCTACGACGCTCCTGAGATGAAACTAAACTATCTTCTGCAGGTTGACGCATTTTGTCTTCCGTGGCTCTATCTTCACGACCTGCTCTAACATTTTTCTTTAATCTGTCATCCATCATTGGCTCCTTTGTTTATTTTCACGATCCCATTTGGCATAATTCGCAATTGCTTTTTGACGAGCAGATGGGTTATCCCATAAACCTGCTTCTTTCATGGCAGCAACACGCTGTGGACTAAGTCTAAATTCATTAGATTTAGTACTAGCGATTGAATCTCTACCAGAACTTGTCACCATGGATCGAGGCCTCTGACTTTTGACGTTTGGCGGATTATAACCACGATCAGCGCGATGTGGTAAATATTTTGCAACTCTATCGTCCAACTCTTCCCAATAATCCTCAGACCGTGGATCAAACCCTTCCTCAGTAAGGCGTTTGTCAATCTTTTGGGCAATTTCGGAGTCCAGATCCTTACCCTCTGGGTCATACCATGGGTTTCTTTCTACCCAGTCAGAGGCCATCCGTTTAACATCAGGGTCTGATTGAATATTAGGAGTCTGTCCTGTCGTTTGACGAGCAGAAGTTTCACGCATGTTCTTTAATGACTCAAGCTTTCGCTGTGCGTCATACCAGTCTTGCTGAGCTTTTGTAAGAGCTTCTCCGTTAGAATGAGTAACCGCTTCTTTCATTTGAAGTTTGGCATACTCAACCTGGACGGCAGCATCCTCAATTGCTTTGTCAACTCTTGCAAGCTCAGCACCAGAAGTCTTTTTCTCCATAATTGCAACACGCTCAGCAAGTTGTTGGTTTTGCTTTTTAAGCGCCGCAATTAAATGGTTTGATTCTTTTGCTTTTTCGCGATGAAGTTGTTTCTTAAGTTGACGCTCTTCACGTCTAGCTTGTCTAATGGCTTCCCTATCAGGATCGCCACCACTATCATTTTGACCGTCATTGTCATCACTATTAGAAGCGGCTTCTTCTATAATGTTAATGAGGTCATCATTTTTTGTTTGCAGTGATTCATCTGCAGTGGTTACTTGAACTGATGCACTACCATCTTGGTTCTCTTCCACTTGAAGTTCTAACTTTTCAGTGCTATTCATAAAGTTTCCTTTCAAAACTTAGATAAATGCTTTAATGTCACGAGGGTCACCAGTGACTTTACCAATGAGTTCATGATCATTAAAGAAAGTAAACAGACATTTGCCATTTAGTCCATTCGCATCTGTAAAATCAATTTCCCATCTATCACCACCCCACTTAGGCACACGAACATATTCACCCACTTGTGCCCATGAGCCCTCAGGCCATGACTCCATGGTGTCACGTTTCTTAAATGCCAAAGGACCAAGAGCAATTACTTTTCCGACTTGTGTATTCCACTTTTCGGTTTCTTTGGTCTCTTCAGGCAATACAATCCCAGAAGCAGTCACTTTGTCTTTCACAGCTCTAAGCTGTACAAGTACTCTGCCACCATAGGGTGCCATTAATGGATCTATACTTGGAAACGCTTCTTCAAGCGTCTGTTCGATATCATTCGACATCTTGATTTTCCTCTTCTATGAGTTGGTTGATTAAATTCAAGGCTTCATCCAAGCCTTGGTGTTGACCGACTAGGCGCTGGTAAGTCTCAAAATTGATGGCATACCCTTGTACAAGGGAGTCAGCAATCTCGACTTGCTTTTGCTTTATCCGTCCGATGAGATCAGAAATCCGCATTAGCGGCCCCGACCAGATGACTTCTTCATAGGCGCAATAATGACTGCCATACCGCCTTTGGCATGACCACCTTTTTTCATTGTAGCAATTTTACCTGTGGGCTTGCCAATGATTGGTGTTTTTGCCACTGCTGGCAGATTAGCCACTTTAGACTCAGGGATTGCACCCTTGTTTGCTATACCACCTTTGGCATAATGATGCTTTTTGGCAACACCGCCTTTTTTCAAATGGTTGGCTTCACCCTCGCCATGCATAGCGATACGTTTGTGCATGTTAATTGCTTCAGACATTTGGATTTCCCCCTAAGTTTGTTTGGAGTTGGTTTTGAGCATCGAGGACAGTTTGCAGTTGCTCATGTTGCAATTGTGCCGCATCTCTAGTTAGCTCTGCGGACTTAATTCTCTCGGCAGTTAGATTATTCTCTGTATTCATCACTACATCGGACTGTAATCTAGATTGCTTCTCTTGTGCAATGGTTTGCATGTCCTGAGCCTTCAACTGAATCTCAGCTTTATCACGAGCCGCTTTCCGTTGTGTTTCAGCCATAGAAGTTTGGACCAGAGCTTGTACAGATGGGTCAGTTGGTTGCTGTGATTGCTGCAATTGTTGCATCATCTTCACGAGTTGTGCAATCTGAGGCTGCAGTTGAGCAAATTGCTCTTCTGTGTCCTTATTAACATGCTGCGCACTTACAGCCAACAACTGCTGAGCTTCTTTCATCATCGGTTGGACTTTTAATGCGTTAAAAGGTTCATGAAGGGCCACAGATGCATACGTGTCAATCTGATTTAAGTACCATAAGGTAATATGTTGTTTTATGTGCTCTAATGCTGCAGGGATGAATTTCGGGGCAATAATTGGGTTAGATCCAAGTACTGGGTTCATCGCATAGGCCAAATGTGTTTGCAAATGTGCCATATGGTCCTGATGTGGGTATGCGCCGGCTGGTTTTCCTAGTGTCATGGACACATTTTCCAATGCAGGGTTCATATCTTTCACTTCTTCAGGGTCAGGAAGCACTGCATTGACATCTGGGAGCTTAATTTGCTTCAGAATCCGCTTCTCTACTTCAAGTCGGTTGTAGAGATCGGGGTTTGCTTGTGCTCTTGCCGCAAGTGTTTGAATCTGTGCATACCTCTGACTCTCTGCGAAGATATGAGGGTCAGAAACCGGAACAATGTCCGTATTGGACTCAAAATCATCAACCGAAATGTCGAGATCTCTAACAATTTCACCTTTTCTTTGCTCATCGAGGTACCACCTGTTCAATCTAGCTAAGATCTTTAAGACTCTCTTTTGACTGTCATGCAATCTGGCATGAATTGAGCTAAAAACTGCTGCACCTTGCTCAATCAATGCTTGAGCAGTGCCGACTGGCATGTTATTGCTAGCATCGGCAATCTTTTCTTCACTTGTAGTTACTACGCCCTTGGCTGCATCAGTTAGCCAGCCTAGAAGTTGGAACAGAACAGGTGAAGGTTGTGGGAAAGGTACTTGCATGGCAATCTTACGAATGTCATCTACTCCTGGAGCCCCCTCAATCTCGGCAACTTGTGTAGGTTCGATAACTGTAGTTTGCCCAGAGATCTTTCCGCCTTTAAGCTTTAACATTGTAGGAGCAGTTACAATGTGTGCTGAGTCTAGTAGCGCACGTAATGCTCCGGTAAGGGCTGCGGACAATCCGCCAATGAGATGAGGGAGACCAATCGCATATGCTCCCCTCCAAGGTATAAACTTGAACTCAACCAGCCAATCCAAGTTAGACATTGTTTCATCGCCGTCCTCCCAGTTACGATACAAACCAACAACCGCACGCTCATTTTCATCGATCATTAGTATGTAAGGAGCTCTTTCACTCTTTGAGTAAGTATCATCCTCTAACTCTAACCAAGTACGAATGTGAAATACACGTCTAACACCATCAATGTTAATGCTTTGTGGCGTCTTACCTTCAATCTTATTAGTGGCTTTTTGTGCTTTAGTTTCATCAGGCTCTTGTGGCAATCTATAGATGTCTAAATCACGATATAAGCCTGTATTGACACGAATCTCATACATCTCTTGAGTAATGTCTTGGACTTCAGTGACTCGTGATGCTGTATAGAAATTACCTGCAGCAAATGGCAAATAAATGTTATCAATAGGTACAAACTCGGCACATGGGCGTTTCTTTTGTTCGTCCCACCATAGCTTGATGTATTGACTACCACCAAGAGGCAACTGTGTAAGCATTTGTTCTTGCTCATCACGATACTCTTCAATCTGCTCAGTCAACTGCCAGTTCATATAGTCACGTTTGCGCTCAGCCTTAGCTGTCTTGGCATCATCAACTTCACCGATAATCTTAGTTTTAACAGGACCATCTGGCGGAAAGAGTTCTTTAATTGCTCTTGCCGCAAAGTCCACACAAGCCTCAGCCATAACAGGGTGCACAACTTTAGATGCACCCATGAACTGTGCACCACCTGGGGCATCATGCCCTAGTCCAGTACGGCGAATACCATCTTCATATTGCTTATCACGATCTTCACGAGCTTCTTTATCTTTCTCAATTAGATCTAAGTACTTTAGAGCAATAGAATTAAGCTCTGAAATATCAAGCGATTCGGCAAGATTTTCGTAAAAGTCAGGCGACTCTTCAGGGCCTTTAAGGTCATCCATTCGCACAATGGCAGATCCGTCAGGCAATTCCTCAACATCAGGAATCTCCTCAATGATCTCCATAATGGATTCATCTTCATTAATCGAAGGCTCTTGCTCAGGCCCGATAAATCGATTGAAGTCTTGAGGGATAGGCATTTCTGTAGCCATGTTTTACCTTTGTGTTTGTTAATCAGGTTCATTATATGGATCATACCCATGATCACGAATATAATTTGCTAAGCGTCGTCTTTCATCATTAGTAAGACGGTTTAACCTTCTACTTATTGTGTTGCGCTCGACCATATCTGCAAGTTCTTCATCAGTGTACTCATTAGGGTCAAACTCATCATTCTCCATTGCATGACCAATTGCATCGTTTAACATATGATGAAGATCTTGCAATGATCTACCTTGTTCTGGTTGTGGTATAGCACCTATGACTTCACCTAAGTCATCTATTGCTCGACGTAATAGTTGTAAGTAGTCATCATAAGCACTTCGACTAACCCTTAATGCTCCAGGCGTTGTCGCTGCAACTTCATTTCTTCTAGTGTTGAGTTGATCTAGTGCAGACTGAGCTATTTCATCTACACTATAACCACCTCCAAACATGTTGTTTACCATGTCAGTAACTTGATCAATAGTTGACTGCATTAGTCTATGGCCATCAGGTGTAGAGGCAAGTTGCAAAGGCTCTGTATACGCATTTACGACATCTCGATTTTGCTGATTTTGCCCAAACGCTGCAGGTGTTGGAGTTCCGCTTATTCTATTCAAATGACTATGTAAGTCTTCTAAATCTGAAATAGCTCTTTCTTGTTCTTCTAGGTCAAATCCCATATCCCCAGGAATTACTTGAATATCAGTGATTAGTCCTGCAATATGGTCTTGCAATGATTCAATTATTTCTGGAATAGGGGTTCCTGCCGTAATGCCATCATCTAACATCTGATTGTACATTTGTGACATATCATCCCAACGCTCAAGTGTGTCATTGATCACTTGACGGATTTCTCGATGTTCTTGTGTAGCTTGTGGCAATTGCTGATTAGCGCCATGCATGTTATCAGGCTCAAAGTTAAATTCATCTTCAGGCACAGGAAGTCTGTGTTGTAATTCACGAGCTAGCAACTCCCGTTGACGCATCGAAAAATCTTGATAAAGCTCATTACCAGGCACTTCATCCCCATTACGAAGTGAATGTATGATGTCAGCAACTTCATTATGGTCAAAGCGACCAAAAATATTATTAGCTGTCTGATCAACTTCATCAGCCTGTCTATGACCCATTGCATCGCGTAAATGTGGAGTAGTTTGGACTTGCAATCTTTGCATGGTCTGTTGTAGTGCTGTAGGCTCACGATAAGGCTCTACAGCTTGATCCTCATTGCCTGTATGCAAGAACATAATGTTGTTTGCAAGATCATATAGAGCTGCTCTTACAGTCTGAGATTCTTGAATTGAAGCTGCATCTCTAACCAGCGTGGCAGTTCGAACAGGGTTTGCAAACGTATCATGCTGTGTTGCCGCTTGCATAAGCACATTTCTAATAATATCAGCGCCTAAATTGCCTTCGGGTGTGCCAAGATTTTCAAGCCTCGAAATACTACTATTAACACGATCGCCAAGTTGACGATAGAAAGCTTCACGCGGTGTTTCATTAGCTGGTTCATTTCCAGCTTCAGGCGCATGCTCTTCATTCATATGAGTTGCTGTATTAACAGCATCTAAATGCGCTTCAAGCATTTCACGCAATTGTGTTAAACGTTCAGGGTGTTGTGCTGCTCGTAACTCCCATCTAATGTTTTGACCTGCATCTGGGTCATCTAGCATACGTAACATAACACCAAGATGCTCAGCCATGTTAGGAAGATCTTCATTCGCCATTTCTTGAATAGTGTCTTGATAAGCGCTTCGTACACGAGCAGAATCAGCCATTGCTCTAATAGCAGGAATAGGCTGCATTGCTCTTTCGAGAACTAGGTTGTTTGATAATTCAACAAACCGACGATGTACTTGCTCTTCAGCTTGTTCACGAAGCCCAGGAGGCAATTGACGAAATGTGGGGTGATCATATTGCCCATTAGCCAACAGAAACCTAGTTGTTTGCAATCCTTGAATATTATGGTCTTGATCTGTACGCTCAACGTTAATTAGCTCACGAGCTAATTGATCAACTTGCTCAGGCGTAAATGAAGGCGGTTGAGCTGGTGGTGCATTAAGATGATGAATATGTTCGCTAAAAGCATCGCCATGTCGACCAAGCATATCAGCAACTTCACTAAGCTCATCATTTGTTCGAACGCCCATTTCTTGAGGATCCATATATTCAGGATTCATATGACTACTTGCGCCTAGCAAATTAGTCTCAAGATCTTCGCTGTCAAGACCCTCTTGGCTTAAGTCTTGTAAAAAAGTTATATATGCTTGTCTGACTCGATTATTAGATGCACTTGCCAAAATATCTGGAATAGGCTCAGTTGGACCGTTAAGACGAATAGCTTGAGCATTAGGGCTTAAGCCTGTTAAGTCTTGCGCCGCTGCCGTATCAATCATACGATTGATTCTTAAGTCTATATCATGTAGTTGATGATATAAATCAGCATGATGTGTGGCATAATCAGGATCATCTCTATCAAGCTCGACTATTTGCTGACTTAAGCTTTGCTGTTGTGCTCGTAAGTAGTTAATAGAATCTGCTTGTCTTGCATTTGTAGGTGCAGGTATTTCTTTATTCTTTAGCGCAATTAAGTCTGAATCTAGCACAAAGCGTGGAAGTGGGTGAGCTGCAACTGCTCTTTGGAAGTCTTCCGTCTTCATACCGGCTCTAATTGCTAATGATCTTACTGGCGTTCTTGCTGTGTCATAAACACCAGACTTACTATCATCGCCTAAAGACCGAATCTCATTTGAGTGCGCATTTAAAACATCTCTAAAAGCGGCTCTATACTTTGGATCGATTTGCGCATTTCGATATTGTGTAGCAAAACCAACAATATATGTAGGACCACCTGGTGAGTCTGATTTATTTTTAAGCTCAATGTTTCCAACAGGCCAACCAGTCTCGGCATCCCTCATTATCAATTGCTTAGAATGCCCATCAATCACATCCCGAATATAAGATGTCATAGGTGCATTTTGTGTTGTTGGAAACCGCTTACCTGTGGCTACATCAAGAATCGGTGTGTAACGTCGTGTATCGCCTGTCCACAAATGCTTATAGTTGCAGCTATCAAGCCCTTTAGCCGCACAAAAATCATTGATCTCAGTTTCCATTGACAAATGATGAAGCACATCGTCAGGGTTTGTGCTTTGATCAAGAGTAAGAAGCTTGACATTGCCAAACCGCTGAGAATCAGGGATTGCATTTAAGTCTTTCTTAAGACGATCTTCGACGGCTATCTTACGCCCTATTGATGCTTTCTTTTCAGCCAGTTCTTGAGCAATTCGATCTTTTGTTTGATCAACCACAAACTTATCAATTGGGGTTCTTGCAAGCTCATTTGCACTCATCTTACCCGTTAAGATGTTATCAAACAAGCCTTTACCAACTGCTGACAACCCAAGTGAATATAAGCTAGTCGGATTTATGTCATAAACAGGTGCATTCGGTGTATTGTCAACTATATTCTTAAGCTGTGGATAAAACTGCTTTTCATAAACAGGAATTTCATCCCACATCTTTTGTGCTGTTTTCATTGTCAAACTAGAATCAGCAATGTTCTCATAATCATGAGCAAGCTTTAAGTTGTCAATGTCGCCATGTTTTGATTGTATTTGTGACTCAAGCTTTTTGATTTGCTTAAGTAAATCTTTTTTCCCAGGAAGCGAAATAGCAGTAACGCCTTGCTCTTGTGCTTGACGATCCAATGCCGTACTTTGAGTTTGTAGATCATCTAGCTGTTTATGCAAATCTCTAAGTTCAGTTTGTTTAGCATCTAGCTTAGGCTGAACTGTGCCGAACGGCATATCAGGATTAAATGCTCGTCTGCTTTTTTCTATACTACCATTTGGAACAGTAGAGTTGACAATATTATCACGAGTCAGCATTGTAATGCCTTTGCCTGCTTGAGTAAGCAAAGGATCTTTTTCAGTTCCTACATACTTCATGATGTAGTTCTTAAATGGGCCTTGCAATGCTTTTACAGCAGTATCGTAATTGTCTTTAAACTGATCAAGTGTTGGCAAACCATTCTTAGTGGCATATTCATTTAAATGCTCAGCTCGTTTTTGCTCACTCTCGTCATGCGGATACTTTAAGTCAAATGCATGACGAGCATCGAATTGGCTTAAACCAGGAAACTCTTGCTGTATTTTTTGATTTCTAAAATCGATAAATTGACTATCATGCGGAGTATCTTCAAGTATCTTACTTTGATACAAATCATTAAGCTCATAAGTTGTAGGTGTTGAGCTATAAGGCATGATATCGCGAATAACGCTATCAATACCGCCTTTCCCTAACGGAACTTTATTTGTAGTTGCCGAAACGACGGGTGATCCCTCAGGTCTTACAGCATACAAACTTGTCGTAGGTTGCAAAGCACCAGGAACACCTGGAACAGGCGGTAAGCCTTGCATCTTGCGCTTAGTCATAATATCGCCAATTGTGTCCGCAGTCTTTTGTGCCTTAACACCTAATGTATCTTCGCCAAGTATGTTTTGTCTTTTAACGCCTGATTGTGCATTCCTAAAGTCTTGTGGTAAGTCTTTAAGCTCTTGACCGACAATTTGCGCTTTACCGATTGTGGCTCTTACGTCACTTGGCGATACAAGTGGTCTACGTTCTTCAAGCCCAGTTATATTGCCAATTACGCCGCCTCTTGGGCTCATAGGCATCATAGGAACGTCTTCCAGCATTGTGCCAAGATTACTTTCAAACTGTTGGCCAAGTGGGGTTTGTGGCGGCTTAGCATGCATTTTGCTAAAATCCGTCGCCAATTGAGTTGCTGTATCGAGTCCTGTTGTGCTTACTTTGCCTGTGTTAACATAGTTGCCAATGTCACTAGCAATCTCAGGAGCTGATCTAACAAGCCCTTGAGCAGCGCCTAATGCGCCAATTGCCGGATTTACAACAGTCGTTCTTGCTAAGTCTTGCATGGACTTAACAAGCATTAGTGGATTGTAGTTTGCGGCTACATTTTTAATTGTGCTTATAGCTGAATCTAATGGTGAAGCCGCTGGTTGTGGAGTCGATAATCCGCCAGCCAAAGGTGGCACTGATTGAGTACTATTGTCATCCCATTCATTAAGCGGCATATGGGTTCACCCTTCTAGGCTTGGTATCATCCACATAAAGATCTGGGTCATTATACAAATAATCCAAGACAAGGAAACCACTGTCTCGCAAATATCGTAAAGCTTGGCTGGTTGAGTCTACAAGGTCGTCATGTCGGACTTCAGGGAAAGCACAAAGCTGATTGATCAACGGTTCGGCCCAGTCACGAGCCATGCCTTCACGCGACATAGACTCAGGAATATACACCAAGCCTTTTTGAATCAGAGGCGCCACGATATTCAGTCGCTGTGTTTTGTCTGCATTCCCTGGGTTATAAGCACGGACTGGCAATCCGGCTCTTTGTAGGTCTTGAATCAGTGAAATACCTGCTGACTTGTCCTCAATCAGAACTAAGTCAACCTTCTTGCCTTGTCCGAATTCGTCATTGTCACCGTAAATCGTACCGAACTCTTCAAGCACACGAGGCCGAAGGTCTGGGTATTTCATGTGCTCGTCCCATGCATCGATTAGCATAACAGACATCGGCTTGTCGGTTGGTTTAAAGATCCCCCAAACTGTGCAAGCAGTCGGGTCATTGGCTGTCTTATCAGATGTAGCACAGTCGTAGCTTTGTATGACGTACTGAAACTGAGGCAACGGCTTTTCGGCCGGCCAAAGTCTTAGCCATTGACGTTTAACGATGCCTGATTCTTCTGGGTCGATAATCTCAGCATGAATCTCTTGTCGGCCAAGCGTTGTGCCTTCATACTGTAAGATCTGCTGTTGGAACGATGGAGCTAAGTTCTTTAAGTTGTCATACGTTGATGCTGTTGTGTAGCATACGTCTTCACCGTCACGATTTGCTAAGTCAACAATCAAAGGCTTTGGCTTTGGTGTTGTTGTACAGATGAGACGAGGCTGCTTACCGAGACGCATGCCGAATTGCAGCATGTTCCATGATTCGTCAAGGTAATGCCAAGCTGCAAGCTCATCAAGCCACCCGCCATGAAACTGCGGACCGCGAAAGCGCTCAGGCTCTGATGCAGGAATGCCTTTGATGATTGAGCCGTTCTTTAAGTTAATCTCATGCAGAGATTTATAGTAAAAGTCGATAAGCTCAGTCGGCATAACGTTTAGCAGCCCTGAATCGCCCTCAAAGCACACATCACGAACGTCACCGCTCGTTGGAGCCGAAACTAGCCATCTTGTCTTTGGTTGTGTCCAAGCTGCCCACCAAGTCCACTCAGCCGCGCACCGAGTTTTGCCAGCACCACGACCTGCTAAAAGTAACCAGATACTCCACCAATCGCCCTTAGGCGGTATTTGATGATCACTAGCTATAGCAAGCCATTTGTTTCGTGCTTTCAGCGCTGCTTTCCATTCCGGGGACGCTGTACTTAGATTAGGTCCGGTTTTTAGACGTTGATCAACGTGCTTAGCTATTTTCTCGATTGTCGTTGTCATCTTGTCTTATGCTAAGAATTTCGTTCATTAATTCCTCAGCAAAATCATGTACAACATCGACCTGAATAGCCCCGTTGTTTTTGCCTGTAACTTCAAGCTTATTGTTTTCGCGATATTTATGTGGAAAACGAGCTGCCATCGACCGCGACCACAGCGCTGTGTTGATTCTGTTCCCGCCCGGTCTCTCGATCATATGATCTAAAGCAAGTTTTTCAAAGAAAAGCATCTCTTCTTTTTTAGCTTCTTCTAAGGCCGTGAAAAAATCTGGATTCGCTTCAGCCCAATTGCCTAAAGTTTGCCATGTAATGCCAAGCTCAGATGAAATAGCTTCTCGGCTATAACCTTTTTTGCCTAAGTCAATAGCAATTTGGCAAAACGACGGATCATACTTAGATGGCCGTCCAACTGGTTTTTTGGGTATAGGTTGTGTGCTCATGTGTAAGATTGTACATCAAACTTGAGAAAAGTGTGGAAAAACGGCAATAGTTGTAAGAGAGAAACTTTAGTATTATACGGTAAACTAAAGTAATAATAGTTACATCTAAAGTTACATCTAACCAGAAAACTATATACGACGACGTATATATCTATATATAAATAATATTTAAATATATATGTAATTATTGTAACTATGTATTTATCGTTTAAAATCAACAACTTGGCTAGCATTTTGATGTAACTTTGATGTAACTTTAGATGTAACTTTTAATACTATAGTTCTATTTCTCTCTTGATCGCAGCATCTGTATTTTCTGACAATTTTGACAGATCTCCGTGTTTTTGAAAGTTACATAATTTAGCCTTTGAAGATGTAACTTTGAAAATGGTAAATCTATGTGATTTTCCATTTAATCTTATGACTTTATTGGCTTCGACTTCACCATGGCTTAACAAAGCTTTACGAATATATTGAGCTTTTGCTCTAACTTCATGGCCCCAACGTTCGCATAGTACCTCCAAATGCGATGGTGTAAATGCTGCTATTCCATCAAGATTCTCAACTACCCAGTCGGCAAGTTCACTTGCAAAGGCTTCGATCGGACTCTTACTGGCTTGTATAGCAACTTGTTTGTACTTAGTTTCTGGTGCTGGTTTGGCAGGATCAAAGTTACTGATGTCTCGGTTGTAGTACCAATTTAGCACAATCCCAAAGCCATTTTGCTGTCTTGCCCATTGCATCAGCTTTACAACTTTAGGGTGTGTCTCGGCATTGGTTAAAGTTTCAGGCTTAAAGATGGCTTCACGTCTTGCATTGTCACCCATTCTTGTGATGTAAGGCTTATTTGACGTAAAGATAAAGTTCATAAAATTCTCAATATTGTATTGAGCGCCATACTTGTTATTGATGGCAATTTCTTTGCCTGTGATCATGCTCTTTAACTGTGCTGAGTGATCCTCACGATCCGATGATGGCTCATTGATCACAATCAGAATCTTATTTTTAAAGATGCCATTGAAATTACCAAATAGCTCATCCGGTCCGATAATGATGGCTGGACCGTTTTCACCGAGACCTAGCATTTCGGCTATAAATTCAGCAACGGCTGACTTACCAATACCCTCAACATTACTCACAAACTGTGGGGTTGTGTTATTTCTTTTGTGCGGAAACTGGACTATGTTAGCAACCCAGTCATGCCAATAATCAGCAAAAGACGGTTCATCTCTAAAAAAGTACTTACAAAATTCCAAATACTCAGTTGGATCGCCCTCAATCGGATCATGAAGCCAATTTCCTAAATAGTTATAACAGCCGTCTGGTGTGATCTTTAAACCTTGGTATTGCGGAAAAACACCAACTTTCCTGATATCGCATCTTTTGCGCCACTTTTTATACTCTTCCATCAACACATATTCACGTGTCACTACTTTTGGCGGTTGATTAGGTCTGGTCTGTACTTGTGTAGACTGCAAAAAGATATGCTGAGCACTATCTATCTTTGCCTTTTGGAAGCTCATGATATGGCCATCATCGATACGAATCACATCGCCATTGTACAGCGCATACTTAGTGCTAAACTCATGAAGCCTAACATCCAAGCTGTCAACACCATTCATCACAACTGACGTACTGGCTACCACATCGGACAAAGCCTTACCATCATTTAGATGATCATCAATTGCATACTTACTGCCTTTACCTGGGCCAAAGCGGCCGACGCGGCACAAATGCACTTCAGCACCAAGTCCACGTAGCACAATGGCTAGCTTAGTCTCGGCCAAAGCTACCTGCTCATTTGGCTCACCATCATCCTTGGCACCATCATAGTCAAAAATGATATGCACTTTTCTATGTGTAACATTGAAATTAGTTTTCTTTTGCCATTGTATTTGCATCAAGTCTTTGTGCAATTGCAAGCCACGTTTATCGGTCCAACTAGTCACTCCAGCCAAGCCAACACATGCATAGTTCGAGCCCTCGGCTTTAACAGCCTTTGTGATTGCCCAAGCTTTGAATTCACCCTCTGTGATGATGATTGGTATATCAACATTTGAGATGACTTGCCGCCATTGTGTTGTTGGTGGAAAATAAATGTGACTGCCACTAGCCCTTGCTTGGCTGTATTTCATCTTAGTGCGTGGCACTAAAAGCCTGACACGTGTAAAACCGGTGTCATTGCCATCGATATCAAAGTACGGTATTTTGACCGCCCATTCATGAGTGTGCCCTAAAAGGGACTTGGTCTCATCCTTATCAAGAAAAGTTAAACCTAAAGTTTTAATGTCATTATCGTCGAATTTTCGTGCATTTAAGAAGTCATGATATAATTCTAATGGTTGTGTTGTATGAGACGAAAATCCCATTGACATGATCGTTTCCTTTGCAGTTGTCTTTAAAGGCCCTAGTTGTGAGCTAGGGCCTTTTTTTCTATTATATTTAGACGGTGATCAAAGATTCAGCCAATGTGATGGCTTTTTCCTTAGTGCTAATTCCGTCCCCAAATAAAGCTCTGTCCATCCTAACATCGGCTGTACGGCCGCGGTGGTGGTCAATGTACTCGGTAACAGAGTTAATCAAGCCCCATACAGTATTCTTGGCAGATTTTAGCTCACTGCCTCGGCCTTGCCCACTATATAGTGCCATTAACTTTTCGCTGATCTTTTTGCTAACTACTACATCACCATCTGTGGTTTCATAGGTTGACATAGTATCGCAAAACTGTTGTGCCTGTGCTTGTGTCACATGCGTGTCGCTCCAATGGCTGACACGTGATAGGAATGATGACCATGAAGTGCCGGCCAAACCAAGTTGTGCCTTAACTTGCTCATCATCAAACACTGATCTATGACTAACACGAACTACGTTCTTAGCTTTACCTGATTCAGCTTCATTCATTGCAAAACCAAGTGTGTTATTGCAAACTACGCGAACTGATGTGAACATAGCTGTTGTTGCCATTGAGCCATCACAAGCTGTACCTAGCAATAAATAGCCTTTGATTGTATCATCCATGATCTTAGCTTCTTTACCCATGCTAGCCAAAGCCCAGTATTTACGACCACCGCGTAAGACACCGGGATTTAACTGCTCAAAGCCTGCCTTGGCAGTTAAATCCCTATAAAACTCCAACACCTCTTTAGGTTGGACCACTTTATAACCATTGGACACAATTGCAAGTGAATCACCACTATCAGAGCGAACTAAAACTTTTTTGCCTGAAACACGGTAAATGTTTGAATCAGGTTTAGTACGGTAAAGTGCAGGTACTTCATCGATTCTAAAATCCATGCCTGCGGCTGTTTGCCACTGCTCAATGGTTTGGCCGGCTTGCATTTGCTGACCTAGTTTATGCCATGGTGTGTCGCCTTTATAGGCAATTGCTGAAAAACCCTTTGTGTTGTCGATTTCGTGAGCCATGATGTTAATCCTTTTATATTCAGAAAGTTAAGAAATTTAAGTTTGTGTGTTTCCACATGTCACATTATACTAGGATTTTTAAAAGTAAACATCTTTTTTAAAAATATTTTCAAATTTATTTATAAAATTATGTACTCAAATTAAAAATATAGTGTACAATGCAATCATGCTAACAAAAGCATCCTTATTTTTAAATGGTTTGAAAATAAAGGTATTACATTTAAACAATTGTGAAAACACAAGTAAACAAGCAAAGGAAAACATCAAGATGTCATATCTTACACACAATGAAATAAGCGTAAATAGAAATGGTACTAGTCTAAAAGGCTATATTGAGTGTGACTACTATTTATTAGTGACCTTATTTGGTCAGCCTTTTAATGGTGACACCACTAAATCAGATGCTGAGTGGCTAGTTAAATTTGATGATGGTGTGGTAGCATCCATTTATAACTACAAAGACGGTTATAACTATTGCGGTCATGCCGGTACACCAACCGAAAAAATTAAAACTTGGCATGTAGGTGGCTTTAGTGATACTGCCGTCTATCATGTACAGCATGCAATTGATGAATACGTTCTGGATTGCTTAGAAAGCACATACAACAGCAATCATTCTATGTTTGAGGAGGCATAATGAAACAAACAATCTTAGATCTGACTTTGGCCTTTGTCATCGGAGTCTCTTTGGCTCTATGTTTAGTAGCATGGTGGAGCGCATAATGACCCCTTTATATTGGCACAAAAAACGAACCGCTGTTGACATGCCGCCAACAGCCGAGCTTTTAATGAACATCATAGTTAAGTATGACACAACTGAATTTTCAGTAATGGAATTGCTAAGCTATGCCGAAAACTTGAAGGTTGCATCACCTGCCACACTTCATAGATCCTATGATTGGTTAATCAAAAATAAATTCATTAAAGCCTATCATCATGAAGGCAACCAACGAACTAAGTTTGTAATGCCATCAGAAAAAGCTAAAAGATATTTTGAGGTGACTAAATGAAAACAATTCAAGAAATTAAAGATGAGCTGAATGAGCTATATGGTGCAACCATGGCATTATCACATGCCTTATCAACTATTCATGATCAGCAAATGGAAAAAACAAAGCAAATGTTCGCATTAAACCAACTGTTAAGAGAAATGCAGGAGAAAAGAGATGATTAATGGCTACTATTATGATGAGGAAGAGGCTTATCAATTGCGGATGCAAGAACAAGCATATAAGCAATATCAAAGACTTTTATGGGCACATCCTGATTGTAGGGATCCCGATCATCCTGGGTGCGAAGACTGTGAAGAGGACTGGATTGAAAATGACGAATAAACTTAAAACACCCCCACTTGATTTTGTCTGGACACCGGCAGGCACTGATATTACCGAGCGTTGGCGTACGCATCATGGTTGGATCCCGCCATCCGAGCTGCCTGAGTATCAGCGTAAATGGACGATCTATCAAGAACTGCCACTTCGAAAACTAACCGACGAAGCCAAGAAAGAGATTGAGCAATTGCTAACGGTCAACAAAGTAAAACGTTGGAAGGTTAAATGAAATGTCCAAAATGTGGTACATGGTCTATTGTGCTAAGTACAAGATCCACACAAAAGAACACATGTACACGAAGACGTGAATGTGCCAACATGCACCGATTTACAACAACTGAACTTCTTAAACTCGATTTGAAAGAAAACTATGTACCAAAAAGTCAAACAATTCCGCCAAAAGCTTAACCTTCCTGTTTCAGATAGACCGCAATTGCTAAGATCGGCTGAAATCAGCTTTTATGCACGGTTCATCATGGAGGAACTAAGCGAACTAATGCGAGCACATGAAAAGAACAACTTGGTGGATGCAGCTGATGCAATCACTGATCTAATCTATGTGGCCATGGGTTGTGCCCATCATATGGGTATGCCATTGGAAGACATCTTTGATATTGTACACAATGCCAATATGCAAAAGAAACCTGGGCAAACTAACCGAGGCGTGCAAACAGATGCACTAAAACCTGAAGGTTGGGTACCACCTGAAAGAGAAATTGAACAAGTACTTGATGCACTAAAAATAATTTAAAAATATTTTAAAAATAGTGTTTACTTTTCAAAAAGTACAGTATAATCCAATTGTTTACTTCGGTAAATAACTAAACTTCTTAACTTCTAAAAGGCTTAATATGAACATCTTTTTTCTACATCATGTACCACAAATTGCGGCTTTGTATCATTGTGACAAGCATGTGGTAAAAATGGCAGTTGAAACGGCACAACTGTTAGCAACAGCACATCATCACTATGGCAATGGCGATAATGTGACATACAAACCAACACACAAAAATCATCCATCAGCAATATGGGCACGTGAATCAAGATTGCACTATGATTATTTAGTGGATCTTGGTATTGCCTTATGCAAAGAATATCGTCGTAGATATGACAACACTCATGCTTGCCACCAATTGTTTGTTGGTGAGTTAATGTATTGCCCTCCTGAAATGAACAAACTGCCTTTGCTATGGCAAGACCCACCACAATGCATGCCTGATGAGTGCAAACGTGATAGTTCACTTGAAGGTTATCGTGAGTATTACCGCCATAAGCATACTATCATGGACATGGTTTGGTATAAAAATGATGGCTCATATACACCACCTTTTATGGAGTTAGAACATGCTTAATCAACAAAAATGGGATTTAAGATACTTAACTCTTGCTAAACTAGTTGCATCTTGGTCTAAAGACCCATCCACTAAGTGTGGTGCTGTTATTGTTAATCCTAATAATGAGATTGTTAGCATTGGCTTTAATGGCTTTCCAAAAAGTGTAATTGATTCAGAAGAACGGCTTAACAATAGGCAAACCAAACTACAAATGATGGTGCATGCCGAGAGAAATGCACTTATCTTTGCAAAACAAGACTTGCACAAATGCACAATTTATACGTATCCTATGATGGCATGTAGTGAATGTGCAGCTATGATCATACAGGCAGGCATCAGCAGGCATGTGTCAATGATCACAACAAATAAAAACTGGAAAGAAAGCTTTGTATTGGCTAGTCAAATGTTTGATGAAGCCGGTGTTAATGTTGACATGTACTTACAAAATGAATTGGAGAATGTATGAATATCTCAGATCTAATCGACCAAATCGTAGATGTGAAAAGCCAACGCGAGGCTTTAACTAAAAAAGATAGTGAACTATCTAAATTACAATCACAAATTGAAGCTGATCTTATGCATGCTATGACTGAGGCAGGTACTTTAAAAGCCGCCAATGAAGCTGGCCATAGTGTGACTATGAAAAAATCAGTACATCCAACCATTATTGATTGGGATCAGTTTTATGCTTATGTGACACAAACAAATAGTTTTGACCTGTTGCATAAGCGGTTAAGTTCTACAGCATTTAAAGATCGCTGGGAAGCAGGTGAAGAGATACCCGGCTCTTCATCAGCAGAAGTTTGGGGTATTTCATTAACTAAATCACGTAAATAAGAGGTTACATCATGTCTAAAAATCAAATTGCTTTATTCGAATCCGAACTTGAAAAACTAGCTAGTGCTTCTTTGGAAGCCGAGCGTAGTGCAACTGGCATTACATTCCTTAGCACAAAAGGCGGTACTTTAACGTACAAAGATCAACCTATTTCAGGCAATGCTTTGAATGTTGTGATTCTTAGCTCACCTGTTGAGCGCTTGTATTACACAGCTAGATACGATCCTACAGATCCAGCTGGTCCAGTTTGTTTTGCACTTGGTCAATCAACGACAGGACTTAAACCTAATGCATTGTCCGAGCAAAAGCAAAGTGAAGCATGTATGGGTTGCCCTAAAGACCAATGGCGCAGTGCTACGAATGGTGGTAAAGGTAAAGCTTGTGCCGAGAAACGTAGGCTATTGATTATGACAGCAGATTCTATTGAATCAATTGACAGCATCAACATGGCTGAAGTTGCAGCATTAAGAACACCTGTTACATCGGTTAAGCCATTTGCTTTGTACTTGCAAAAGATTGCCAATGCCGTAAAACGACCATTGTCAGCTGTTGTGACTAAAATTAGTTTAGTTCCAGACCCTAAAACACAGTTTAGATTGGAATTTGACTTTGTCAAAGCAATCGATGATATTGAGGTTGTAAAGGCGTTAATTGCAAGAGGCGAAAAAGAGCTTGCTAATGCTATTGAGACTGCAGGCGTTGGTGAAGAAGCAGGTGAAGAAGCTGCACCACAATCATCAAAGTACTAATATGACAGATCCAATCTTCTTAGACTTTGAGTCAGAAGCAATCGGCCCACGTCCTCACCAATATCCGCCTAAGCCAGCAGGTTTAGCTGTTTTGGATAGGACTGGGCAGTTTGAATCAGGCTATTTCTCATTTGCCCATGACTATAGCAATAACACTAGCTTTGAAGCTGTAAAACGACTGCTGATTCGCATTTGGGAAAGTGGTAGACATATTTGCTTTCATAATGCAATGTTCGATATGGCAATCATTATTGAGCATTTTCATTTACCTTTCCCACAGCCACCAAGAGTTCATGATACTTTAGTGCTTGCCTTTTTACATGACCCATATGCAAAGAGTTTGGCATTGAAAGAGCTATGTAAAGAATGGCTTGATGTACAACCGGAGGAGCGTGATGAACTATTTGATTGGCTTACATTGCACATACCTGAAGTTAAACGAAAGCCTAAGAGTGCAGGGGCTTATATTGCACGCGGACCAGCAGATCTTGTGGGAAAGTACGCTAGTGCTGATGTTCGATTAACTGCTGGGTTGTTTGACTTTACAAAGCAAGTACGCGACTCTATGCCAGAAGCCTATCTTCGTGAAATAGCTTTAATGCCAATGCTACTTGAGAACAGTATGCTAGGGGTTAGAGTTGACCGTGAAGGCATGAAGGCTTGCTTGCATAAAGCAAATGCTGACATTGCCTTGTGTGAAAAGTGGCTGTATGAGTATTTTGGTGATGGCAACATCAACTTTAACTCTGGCGGTCAACTGGTTGCAGCAATTCAGCTCAATGGCTGTTATGACAAGACCAAAAAATGGCCTGAAAGTGACAAAGGTACACCATTATCCGACAAAGACACTTTAAAGGAAATGATAACCGATGAAACCTTATCATCAGTCCTACGGCATAGGGACGTGTTGGTTAAACTAACAGGAACCTATATTACCCCTTGGCTAGAACAATCTGAATCAACCGGAAGGATCTACACGGAATGGAACACGGTCAGAGGTGAAGCTGGCGGAACCAGAACTGGTCGGCTATCGGCAAAACCAACTTTACAGACCATGCCGACACGTGGGCCAAAGACCCCATTGCCTACAGAACTGCAAGGCTTGGTTATACCTAAAGTCAGAACTTTTATCTTACCTGATGAAGGTCATATGATGGCAGCTGCTGACTTTCAGGCACAAGAGTTAAGGTTGTTTGCACATTTTGAGGACGGTAAATTAGCTGAGCAATACAGACAAGACCCAATGGCTGACTTGCACACATTTGCATCCAACTTAATGTCACAAAGAGCTGGTAGACCGATCATCAGAGATTATGCCAAGACATTGTCATTTGGGATTTTGTATGGTGCAGGACCTAGAAAGATCAGTGATATGCTTGGCATACCTTATGTAGAGGCCAAAGAATTGATTGACATTTATAAATCAGAGGTAGCTCCTGGGTTAGACAAAATCAATAATGATTTGATGACTAGGTACAAAATGAGAGTACCATTTTCTACAATTGGTGGTAGACTTGTAAAAGGTGAACCTGCAAAGCTAATCAATGGTAAGTATATGGAATTCGGATTTAAGTCATTAAACACTTTAATTCAAGGTTCAGGCGCTGATATGGCAAAGCAGGCAATGATTGACTATTATGCTATTGCTGAAGATAGTCGATTGCTATTGTCATTGCATGATGAGTTAATTATCTCAGCAAAAGCGGATGTTGTGCAACGTGAAGCTGATAAGCTTGAAAAGTGCATGATTAATTCATTTAAGTTAGATGTGCCACTTATTGCAGAGTCTAAGATTGGCAATAATTTTGCAGAGGTTAAGTAATGACATACCCTTATTCATACTCATCCATAAAAACTTACGAAGAATGTCCGGCTAAATACAAGTTTAGTCGTATTCTTAGATTACCACAGCCAAGCGGTCCAGCCGCTGAACGTGGCACGTTAATTCATGCCGAGATTGAAGAAGCTTTAAATGGTGGACTAGTTTTACTATCAGCTGATGTTGAGCATTTAGCCAATAGTATAGAAGTTTGGCGAAAAAGTGGTGCACAATCAGAGCTTGAATTTGCATTTGACAAGCATTGGCATGAGGTTTCATACAAAAGCGATAGTGCAATCTTTCGTGGCATTATTGACCTGTATATGGAGCATGATGATCAAGCGGTTGTAATTGACTTTAAGACCGGTAAAGAACGTGATTATCAAGATCAGGTGAAGGTGTATTCAGCTGCTATTTTAGCAACTAAGCCACACATTAACTCAGTCCGTAATATCATTGAGTTTATCGACCAAAAGAAGACTAAAGAGTATGTGCCTGTAAGACGTGAAAACTTAAGTGAGCTTAAATCATTGTTAATTGGCAGACTAATGGCTGTTGAGTTGGATAAGATTTATGCACCAAACCCAAACCAGTTTTGTAGATGGTGTCATTATCGTAAAGACAATGGTGGCCCATGTAAATGGTAAAGGATGAACAATGAACAAGACTGAAGTAGTACCACTTAAACGCGCCAAAGTTAAACGTATTACTGTGTATGTGCCTACAGAGATTGACCGTATTAGGGATAGACTGCAGGATGACACAGGTGTCAAAATGTCATATGTACAAGTGTTTAGATTTCTAATTCACTTTTACATGCAAAGAGCTAATGAACCAAAAACACGATGGGCAGCACTAAAATGATTACACCAGACTTTAAGTTTGAACTATGGTTATCCGTTGAGAGTATTAGATTTATTTGTGCAACTATTTGCATTTCTTTTGTTGTTCTATTTGCTATTATCGCAATGATATGCAAAGGAAATAAAAATGACGAAAAAGCAAAAGATTGAACGTCTTAACTATTCATTAGGTCACTTGTATTTTTCATTGTGCTCTTTCTCAATGAATGAGCGCTGGGAAAAGTATATTTTGTGTGCCATGCTAATTCATGAATTTGAAGCGCTTATTAAAGAATTGGAATCATCATGACTAAAGAAGAAATCATTAAGATGGTTAAACAAACTCAATTTTTTAAAATGATCACAATTCAAGCAAATGGAGAAGCTATATACACTTTTGACATAGATGCCCTTCAATCTTTTGCTAATTTAGTAGCTCAAAAAGAACGAAGAGAAATCATTGAGTGGCTTTGCTATTACAAGGATTGAAAATGACTGAAGATGAAATCATACAGATGGCCAAAAAATCTGGCTGTGAGATTCGTAATGGGCATATTTACAACCAATACATTGGTAGTCTTGACCAAGTGCTAAAAAAGTTTGCCAAACTGGTAGCAGAAAAAGAACGTGAGGAATGTGCTCAGACAGTATTAAACATTGCTGGATTTAAAGAATATGAATTTGCTGCAAACTCAATCCGAGCAAGGGGACAAGAATGACTAAAGAAGAACTATTTAATATTGCAGATCAAATATTCACTACGCCATACATAAAAGAAGACGTCTTGTATTTGGCTAATTATTTGATGGAAAACGGCAGGCAAATGATGTTGAAAAATGCTGATTTACAAATCGAAGTAGCGATATTAAAAGAACGTGAAGAGTGTGCAAAGATTGCAGAAGAGCCGTGGCAAGGCAGTGCTAAAGCAATAGCAGAACAAATTCGAGCAAGGGGACAAGAATGACTAAAGACGAAGCATTACGCCTTGCACTAGATACACTAAAAGAAGTGCGAGAAGAAACTTTTAGACTGATGAGAAATGGTGAAAGACTTTATGCAGAAGATAAAGTTTGGTCAACTATTATTTCTATCCAGGAAGCACTAGAAACAAAAGATGAGCCTGTGGCGTGGGAGCAATTCCACGAACACATGGCGGGGCCAAATTATGTTGCACCACAACGCACATGGATAGGACTGAAAGATGACGATGAAATTCCTTGGGATGGGGTCGATGTCAAGTCTTTTGCCAAAGCCATTGAAGCCAAGCTGAAGCAGAAAAACACATGAGATTTTGGTTGTATGTTATCAAAGCAGTGTGGCGCTTTCAAATGGGTCGTTGGTATGTCTGGCGTGATGTACCTACTAATGTCGTGAGAAGAGTTGCAGTACTTTGGTATTTAGAACGCAAAGAAGAAAAAAACGAATTGGTATACGAAGCGTATAAAGAATATCAACTTAGAAAATTAAAGGAAAAAAATGAATTTGTTACCAAGATATAACGAAAAAGGTGAGTTAGACACTAAGTTAAGAGTAAACCCTGTAACTGGTGATGTAGGGATAGGTACGCCACAACGCACATGGGTAGGACTGACTGATGAGGAAAAAGCGCAATTTGTTGTTGCGTATTACCCATCAAATTGGGACAGAAAAACAGCAGTATCTTTAATGAGCGACTACGAAAAATA
>Ga0208379_1000098_pt1 | contig 41103 bp, 42 predicted proteins | sample CryBogCBE02Aug07_FD_184559 | JGI IMG/M metagenome (GOLD analysis project Ga0208379, IMG submission 184559) | Freshwater microbial communities from Crystal Bog, Wisconsin, USA - CBE02Aug07 (SPAdes) | ecosystem: Environmental > Aquatic > Freshwater > Lake | place: Crystal Bog, Wisconsin, USA... | reverse complement strand
GTCGTTGTGGGTAACTGAAAGCCAAACGCGAAAATGGAATATATGACGATGAGGAGTAGCCAAAAACGATACATCATATTCATCTCCTGTTGCTAAGTTTGGATCAGTTGCGGCCGCTGGATAAGCATGGATGCCTTCTTTTTGGAAGGTGACCCAGATCATCTTGTTTGGGCGCCAATCTTGGCGTAATACATTTTCTATCATGCTGGTGTGTCTTGTGTATATTGATCCCAATGTGTATATTTGTCCATACGCATTAGATCATGTAGTTGATGAGTCCACACACCTGGATTGGTAGCACCCCAGGTACGATCATCCAGTTTAAGTGTGGCGTTATAGTTATGTTGATTAATGTAGGGTAGTTTAACACTAATCATAGGTACGAATCTTGGATATTCACTATAACAAGATTCAAGTACACCTTCCGAGTGACTAACATCAAAGTCCAATGTCACCCAATAATCTTTCTTCAAACATGGAATAATAACATCATCCCATGCTTTATATTCTTCATGCGTGATGCTTTTAGGGTTAAAGCTCTGACTAGTACCAAAGTAGATATGTCGGATACGCTTAGACTCGTCTAAGTATGCTTGACTGTCGTCTGCAATACGTAGTATATCTTCTACAGGCGGTGTGCCCACTACAAATAATGTGTACATACCATGACAAATCGTATGTTCGACTTCATAACCTGTAAAGTAAACGACACCTTGTCGTTCTTCAGTGTTTAGTCCCATTTAATATAACCTCTACTATAACCACTCGGACGATTAACGCCGTCCGCAAACGCTTGTTGCCATTCTGTACTACGATTATAACCTCTAGTCCAAAAACTATCAACCTCTAGATAGCCGTTTTCAATCCAGTACTTGGCTATATGCATGCAATCGATAAACTCAGGATTACGGGGACTAGGCTTGACAGTGGTAACAGCTTTCCAAAGTTGAGCCTGTGCTTCTTGTTTGCTTACTGCTTTTCCTACTCCATCTATAATCACTGCATTATTATTTAGGTTGATCTGTGTACCTAGCTCATAATTACCGCTAAGATCAATAACCACATCGTAGTTTTCGATAGTACTAGACTGAATTCGATCTCCCCAAAGCTCTTTATTACTGTGACCCAATACATCTACATGGAAGATATATCCATTTAGACGCATGGTGTGATAGGCAACCCAGGCAAGGAATCCACTACCAATAATAAGCATACGATTGTTTTCGTGTCTGCCTTGTCGATCCTGCAAATATTCTTTGGCCTGTTCAATAAGATTAATACCGCAAGCAACTGGTTCTAAAATATAACGGGGATGTGCTTCGGGAATCTTTACATATTCTCCTTGACGTACAGTATACTGGTCAGCATAAGCAGGCTCACCGCGTGTTGCAACATAATCGCCTACTTTTACATCATTACATGCCGCACCTACAGACATGACTTGTCCAATACCTTCGTGTCCTTGCATGTGTAAGGGTAGCGGACCAAAGTCGCCCATCATCATGTCTATGTCGCTACGACATACACCAGTCATTATAGCCTTAACATAGATACTATCCTGTGCCCAAGGTCCAATTTCGTAATCAACTTCTTCGAAATAGCCTTTGCCTGTTGTTTGTAAACACTTTACCTTCATAGATTCTCTATTCTTTCATGTATCCATGTATCTATATCAAATTGTTCTAACCAGAACTGATAGTTGTCTATATTATCTATAGCATTTTTAATCATATTGAAATAGGCTTCTTCGGGGCACCAACCTAATTCAAATCGTTCTATACTATTGTCCTGCATTATAAATTCAATGGCACTATTTTCGTGTGTCATACTACGCCAGTTAGCACGACAATTCCATTTATTGCCAAATGAAATATCACATTGATCATCTACATCATATGTACCGTTGGAGTTTACCACTCCGTATTCTGTACTTTCAATGTCTTCTAATAACCAATTCTGTATAGTTGCGTTGCCGTTAACTTGTTCTTTACGCCATGCTGGATTCATAGCAATATAAAGACTCAAAAGGTGTGGCATTAAATCACGACTAACACCGCCAAACGCTAGTTTGCGTGTTGTAAACCAACTGCCTGGACTAGGAATACAATTCTTTCTAATCCATTCAATGTTTACTATTTTGGCTTTAGTAGCTAGATCTTTTAATTCACTAATGTTCTCACGCCACATGTTATTTTTAACCATCATGAAACGTGTTTGCGGAAAATCCGTAATCATTTTCATCCATGATTTGGTATTAATAACACCGGGTTTTTCAATAAAAACTATTTTAGTCACCGGTGCAAGTTTGCGGGCAATGTCTTCGTGTGTAAAATTGGGTGTGCAAACGTGTGCAGTATCAAACATATGACATTTAGCAATGGCATCATCTACACTTATAAAATCTGCGCCTTTCGAAGAGTCTTGGTCAACAGTAATAACACCGTGTCCAAGTTTATCCAGCACAGTGGCATACAAATTGCCTATACCCATTCCTACTACAAGACTAGTTTTCATTTGTAAACTTTTTCCCTTCTTCCCAGTACTTGATCATACGCTGTACATCTTCCATTCGTTCTGTTACAACCTCTGGAGCCGCACGTTCTAATTCTTTCAAATTATGATAACTAGGATAATGTCGCAAACACCAACGAGCTTGTTCACGTATGCTTTTTGGAATACGTGGAGTCTTTTGCGGATTCATTAGATCCTGTAAAAATTCTTCTGTTCGTTGAATACTTCTAAAGCGTTCATCAGGTAACGTCATGCACACTAGCCTCTAAAGCGTCTAGTTTATCGGAAACTTCGTCATCGAAGTCTGGTTCTTCATCTAATTGTACACTATCTTCTTCTACTTCGTCAAACAATTCGAAAAACTTGGTACTTGCGTTAACTGTTCGTTTACCAGTATAGCCTCGTGTACCCGGGATAGCCATCCAAAAACGACTAAACTCATCAACAATAGCATCGGCAGTACCGCGATCACTTGTAGCAAATATGGCTTCGATTACATCTTTAGCATATAGTCTATCAAATTTTTCTTGTACTAACATTGTAGGACATAATCCGGCATCATATTGACGATTAGCTTCTTGTACAGCATTGATATGCATCCAAACATTATGCCCCATCATAATAGCATAAGTGAAACTATCCCAGCTCGTCTTACCTACTTTGCCAATCTTGTTAACATCATTTGGGCCATAGATACAAATTTCGTTAACTTTGACACCATCCATTAACGGACTTGTTTCAAAGTTGGCAAAGTGTTTATCTTGTACTACTACGTCTTGGAAGAGACGAGTATCTTGGGCGTATTTTTTGTTGTCAAGAGACGGCAACATGCGGTAGAGCCATTTTTCTCTGTCGGTAATTTCTGTTTGGACGTAGATTTGACCGTTTGCGGTTGCAAGGAACGGTGAGGCGCAGTCAAAAGATATGGTAAATTGGTCATTGTGATATTTCCTTACGGCCCTTTGTATGTCAGTTAAGATTAATGCCCATTCTAATTTACTGGTGCCTAAGAAGTGCATCCAGTCTTGTTCTCCTTTTTCAAGAAGCCCGTCAAAGCGTAACGCTACTAGACGTTTTAAGGTCAAGTGAATGTCACACATATTCTGTCCACCCATGCCCCAACCGTTAAAATGCCGACCAGGATATTGTTTTGGATCACAATATTTCTTCATGTGCTGATACCAACCCTCAGCATCCTTGTGATTTTCACCTTGTAATACATTAAGGAATTTACAATTACCGTTACGATTATTAATAAAATAATCATTATTGATAAAAGTTGCCTGAACAGCTTCAGCGTAGGTACTAATTCCTGTAGCCTTGGCTCCTGCCGGACTACGAGCCACCCAAGCCGGAACATCAAGACACATACCATAGTCCATGAGTGCATCCATCCAGGCCAATACTTGTGTACGCTTCTTCATTGCTTTTGGACAGTTAGGATCTTTCCAATCACCTTCCCACTTGCCTTTACCAATTTGGAATCCGCCTGAATCACCTAGTACCCAACTAGTTGCACGATTTCGATTACGGAACATGTCTTCGCTAGGATCTGGTTTGTTAAGATCTAAATTAGCATGTCCTGCACTATATAAACAATGGTCATAATAAAATGCCGCATTGGGATCTAGATAATTCATAGCCTCAATGCCCATTGGACCAAAGCTCGCGGGGATACGAGCCGGGTCTACATAGTTACCGTGACGTTGTTTACCTATATAGGTACTATAAAATCCTGACGTTGCCGGCAGAAAGTACGCATAGTCGTTTTGCGTTGCTGTTAGATTTCTATTCAATTTTGCCCCATTTTATTTTTAACCATGCTCGTTCCATAACGTAATGTACCGCAGTTAGGATAACATGTATTATAACTGCATCGCTTAAACCAGTCCAGACAGCAGTTATCAGTAATGCTACTATTCTATAACTTAATGCTCTTAGTACGGTACGTTTATGAAGTTCGACCATTATTTGCTTTGTGCTGGAAGGATGTAGTCGTATTCAGCAATTCCGCTGTCTACAGTAATTTGTAGAGCACCTGCATCTGCAATACGCATAGTAACATCTCCGGGAAGATTTAAGATGCTTTGAATTGCATTTACTGGCCAGCACCAAGTTGATTTCAATTTACCACCAATATCACTTTGGAATACAAAACTTCCAGCATGGGTATTAGCATCGCCAAAATTAAACACTAGATTGTTATCTTTTGTTGAAATTTGGAATACAGGATCTTCTGTATGTGCTGATGCTTGAAACTTGAATCTTTGAATAGCGGCCATTGATGGCTTGAATTCAACATCCCAAGTTGCACCCTTGAATTTAACAGTTTTCAATTTTTCATTGATAATGCTAGAATTCATAAAACGATAATCGTTTTCAAAGTCACCAGCACCGTTAGAAAAATGTAAACCTGTAGGAATTTCTTCTCCGTCACGTTCCTGTTTAACTACTTCAATAGTGAAATTTTCTTTGTACTCTGGGCATTTTAATAGAATGTCCAACTTGTTTAAGTTAGGCATACCAAATACACCTTCAAAGTCTTCGATAGCTTCTTTAGTTTTAGCGTTAAGGATAACGCTATGATCTTCTGCTCTTGATTCGATAGCTACACTTTTATCTGTAGCAGTAACTTTAACCAATGGCAAAAAGCCTAGGCTATGCGTATGTGTTACTAGGTCTTGTAAAAAGTCTTTCATATGATTCTCCATGTTTGTTTATTATATAGGTTTTTATGACTATGTCAATGTTTTTCTTACTTTCTTGTTATATTTTATTGCCGATTCTACCAGTGTGTGTATCAATCCAATTTTATCGGCATAATGTATAAACGCATTTGTATCTTTAGGGAAACAAGCACCCCCAAATCCACGACTTCCGTCTGGCCCTGGAACCTGCATATGGCTTGACCCAATACGCTCATCCATCTTTAACAGTTCAATAACTTTATTATAGTCAGCACCGTTTAGATGGCACATGTCATAAATTTGATTAAAGAACGCTACTTTGACACTTAGGAAACAGTTAGTGGCATATTTCAACATACTTGCTTCTGTCAGTGTGCAATATTCGATTGTATTTAGGTTTTTAAGAGAACTCATAAATAATTCTCCCCAAATATCGTTGGGATCTTCACCGCCTAATATCATATATGTTTGATTAGCAAAATCCTCATCGGCTGTTGCCGCCCGTAAAAATTCTGGACTGTAACAAATATTATGGTTGGGATAGTTTACTAGTAATCTATTTAGGTAATCGGGCCTTACTGTACATTTTATTAGTACTGGCAATGTCTCGGGAACTGTGTCCATCACACTATAAATTTGACTGACATCACAATCACCTAATTCTGTACTAGGCGTTCCTACACAAATAATAACACCTTCTGCATATCTATAATCTGAAACAATGGTATCGTTAATTTTTGGATCAACAATATGTACAATATTTCTATGCTCAATAGCACGGCCAACAGCCTTGCCAACAAACCCATATCCTGCAATTATAATTTCCATATTAAAACTCAAATAAACTGTTGAATGTATTTTTTTCTTCAGTGCTGTTGAGGTCCCATTTAAGAACACCAATCAAGTTATCTAACTTTTTATCAATGATGGTAGCTTCCATCTCTGCATGATCAAAAGGCAAATCCTTGAACCACTGCGGTAATCTCAGTTCATCCACTGGATAAGCAACTGATGTAAAACCTAACGGATTAGGTTTGAGTTTACAAACAATAACTTTAGCACCGTCTGTAATACCCATAGAATACTTGTCATTGTACATACGCTTGAGCGTGTTCCAATTAATACTTGCTCTAACATGACCAGGCATATTTGTTTTACCAGCTTTGGCTTCCTTGGCTTGATAATCAGTAATGTTGTTGGCACGTTTTGGCGAACCTTTTTCCCAACCAGGTCGACCTTTGAATTTAATACGGAATTGACTTATATGATCCAAAACTTCTTGTTCAGGCTTACCCATGAGAACCATTTCAAGAACTTCACTTAAAAAGTCTTGAATAAATTCTGGCGTATCACTGCGTTTAAGATCCAAGCCCATGGCCTTTATCTTGCCAGCTTTTCCATCTATGTCAGCACGTTTGCCTTCTTTGTCGTAATACAATACAGCATAACGTTTCTTAGTAATAAACAAACTCTTACTGCCAACAATTTCGCGACCTGCTTTGATAACTTCTCCACGTGTCTTAGGACAATGAAAACTATCTAACATAAACTGTGGGAATGTTTGATTTACTTCTTCGCCAATTGTATCATAAAGTTGAATTACTGTTTCTTTCGTCCAGGGAATTCGTCCGGCCTCAATGTCCTTCTGTAGAGTGCGATAAGCACTAAAATAACAACTATCAGTGTCACCATAAATTACTGCCTTTCCTACGTGATCATACTCTCCGGTAATGATCTCATTTACTTTACTCGCCATATGTTTTGCGATTTGACGACCGACCAGCGTTGTTGATTGTCCGATTCGTTTATCAAAGAATCTACAGCCGCTATTAAGAATAGCACCATACAGGCTGTTAAGATTAATCTTCTTAACAAGTTGTCGCTTATCCCAGTATTCTTCTTCAATTTTGTTTCCAGCATTTATAGCCTCCTTTAGTTTGGCCTGCATCTCTTTACGTTCAGCATACCAGCGTTTTAGTAGCCCTGGAATAATACCTTCTTTTTCATGGGTGAAGATAGTACCGTTACTTGAAAGCATCCAAGGCTGATTGCTTTCAAATATTAATCTATATACTTCGGCGGCACTGAGTACATCACTAGATCCATCTTCCCAGTCGATAGCAATGTCTGTGCCGATTTCTTGATTCATTACTGCTGTGTATTCTAAGGACCCAAAGACACCTTCCCAAGCGGCCGCAAATGATTTGCCTTTGGCCATTTGTAATTCTATATATTCTTCAGTCATTGTTTGACGCAACTGACCGATAATAGTTTCTGGCCCCATGTTAAGCGCACGAATAGCTGACGGATATAGACTGTTAATATCCAACGATCCTACCCAATCTTGTAATCCTTCTTTAGGATACGCCACATACGCACCAGCCGCACCTTCATTGTCTTCACGTTCACTCATCTTGGTACGATTAGGAACTTGAAAACCTCTGCGATGTGCCTCGTTAATAATAGCCTGCTCAGTTACAGCAACCGCACCCATTGTAGTTTGTAGTAGTACTGTATTTTCATGTGCCAGTGTGTTGGCAAGATCCATGAATTTTAATTTTTTGTCCAGGTCGTCCAGTAGTTTACAGTCATTAATGTTGTATTCTACAAATGTACGGAAGTCGTTGTTGTATAGTTGATCTAGTGTGCCTTCGTATTGTGTTTTACGTTTGCCTAGCTCATATTCTGCAATGGCATCTAATCTATATGTATGGCGTTCTTCATATGTGTACTTGCGGTACAGTTCAAGATAATCTAAATGCACACGACCAATGTAGTCATAAGTTGTACTAGTACGACCATATTTTTCGTATTCACGACGTTTAGGCAATTGGTCAAACAAACAGAACCGTCTTGTGTCCTCTTTGCTTAGAACTTTTGTAACGCGATTTGTAGTATAGGGAATATCAAATCCTTCACTATTCCAACCACTGATAACATCTGCATCTTTGATCAAGTCCAAGAACATGTCCAACAAGTCTGCTTCGTTATCAAACAGATATGTGTTAGGAAAGTCCTTGACCATTTCCTTGGCCTCCTCCATGCTGACTTTTTTAGGAGGGATTGCCAAACATACCATAGTCTCTAGCCACTGTAGGTAGACGGCAATCGCAGTAATTGGCATGAATGCATCGTCTGGACTAGCATAGCCACGTTCTGGATCAAAGTCTACCTCAATATCGAAAAACGCTACATTTAATTTTGGAGCATCTTGATTGATATAGTGTTCGCTTAGTGTAACAAAAATAGGATTAATGTCTGACTCGTATAGAGTCTTACCACTATTAATGGCCTGTTCTTTGCGCAGTTCTTTTGTGTTTTTACAAACGATACGGGTTAATTCTTCACCGTAGATTGACGTAAATTTTCCTCGGGGATCTTTTACATAAAATGTGTGGCGTACAGGAATATCTCTAAATTCCCTTTCACCTTTCTTATTGCGTTCAACCACTTTAATGATATCATTCTCGCGGTCAAACCATGCGTCTACATAAGACATAAATTTTATTCTCCATGCAATTTAGGGCTTGCAAATACCTTCATGCGGTTTATGGCCCGCCGACCTTTCTCTTTTATACTTATTAGATACGTTTAGTGATATCCAAAATAGCTTCAATTTCTTCCCAATCTGCATTATGATTTTGCCAATCACCTTTATGTGCAATTTTGATTGCACGATTAATAATGCTGGGTTTGATTTGTAATTCTTCCGCAACTGCCTTAACTGTTTCTTTTAAGCCTTCTTGCAAATCTTCTACTTCACGTAATACTGTAGAACCTTCGCTGATTAATCTTTCTAATTTTGCCTTTTCTTCTGCACCGTATGAGCGTCCTGACATAAATCTCTCCTATATTGCCTATTATAAACTAATTATCTTAAAAACTCAACCTTTAGAGGTGGAAATGGCAGAAATAAATCTGCCATTTTGTTTGATTAACCGCGAGCTATTTTAAGCCAACGAGCTAGTTCTGCTTCTGCACTTTCTGGAGTTAACGACTTGCCGCTAGCATCATATGTAATACCGGACTTGTCAGTATATAATGGATTGCCTTTAGCATCTTTGCCTTGAGTAGGAGCACCTGCTACAGCATCCATTGATTTTTGTACAGCCGGCGGCGTAGCACTGTTACCTGTAGCACCTGTTGCTGGGGGAGGTTTCATTCCACCACCACCTGCTTCTGGTTTTGCTGGTGCTTGTTTTGATACAGCATCAATTGTTGCCTGCGCATCAGAAAGAGCTCTTTGAATACCTACGTCTTCAACATCTGCCAATTGACCCATTACTTCTCTAATTTGATCAATAATAGCTTGTTGTTCTGGACTTGGACCTGCTGGAGTTGTAGTTGCTGGAGTTGTAGTTGCTGGAGTTTCTCCTGCTTGTCCTGTAGTTCCTCCAGCTTGATCTGCGCTAGAGCCCCCGCCACCACCACCGCCACCACCACCGCCACCACCACCGCCACCACCGCCACCGGTTGCTGGCATGGTATCTGTTCCAGGTTCACCGGCTAATGAGTTAGCCGCATACATTCCGCCTGCTCCAAGTGCCGCCGCACCTAATGCAGTCTTACCTGGATTTCTAGCAATAGCTCCGCCTACTTTGTTTGCTATTTTAGCACCTGGAGCAAATCCTGCATTTACTGATTTACCAGCAGGAGTAAGTTTGCGCATTTGTTGTGCGGCTTTGCCACCAAGTCCACCACTAAAGTTTTTACCGATATTAGCAAGACCTTTACCAATTCCACTAAAACTAATTTCATTTAATAATTCTTGACTAACTGCTGATGTCCATTTGATTGATTCTAATGTAGCAGTATCTGTAACAATCGTGCCTTGCTGATCAACAACAGTACCATCTTCCATTAACCATACATGATAGTCATCAGCACCAGATTCAATCATGGCCAAACGATTTTGTAATGATTTAATACTTTCTGCGACTGTAGGAGCCGCTTCTGGAGCAAGTCCCATTTTAGTTAATACTGCTTTAGTCTTAGGTCCAATGATACCGTCTACACCTAAACCGTTGGCTTTTTGGAAAGCCATAATTTCTGCTTTGGTAGTTGGGTACTTGCTTGGATCGTAACCCAATGTCTTTGTATCAACGTTTTGTTTAAGTTTATCAACACCATATTGTGCGGCAAGGTTAGTACCAAGAGCGGCCGCACCTTTTGCCAGCATACCACCACCTAATTTTCCTACACCGGCAGCAATAGCGCCTCCAGGAATTGGAGCGGCAAATGAACCAGCAATATTACCTGCATTGTATAACCATGGGCTACGTGTTTCTGCTTCTTTGCTTGCGGCTGTTTGTTTTGCAAGTGCTTGTTTGTATGTATCTTTACCAAATGCACTTTGAACACCAGCGGCAATATTATCGTATGTTCCTAATGTTGCACCATTGGCCGCACCGCGAAGTGCATCACCTGCATCTTGGCCAAATTGATTCATGCTGTATTCGTCTAACTGTTCACCTTCGTAGTCATAACCAAAACTTTCTGTTAAAGACTGAGCAATACTTGACTTGAATTCGATGCCTTCGTTTTGCATTGCTCTAGCACCTAAACCGCCAACGGCACCACCAACGGCACCTGCGCCTAATTGACCTAATGCACCCATACCTGCTTTTCTAGCCAGTGCGGCTCCGCCCAATGCACCTGCACCAATGCCAGCACCAATACCTAATTTTTGACCAGGAGTTAAACTAGTATCGGCACCCGTTGGATGTGGTCCAGGTTTGACTTCTGGTTTAGTTGGATCAGGTTTGACTTCTGGTTTAGTTGGATCAGGTTTGACTTCTGGTTTTGTAATAGTTGCTGGCGCAGTGTCTTGACTAGGCGCTGGCTTAACTGCTTTTAGTTGATCAACTAGTGTGAATAGTTTCTTTAAGTTTGCTTGATTAACTTCTTGACTAGTTCTATCGGCATTAACTTTACCGCTTTGAGCTCTTAGTTGAGCATCGTAGTCTTTACCAGAAGTACCAAATATTCTACCTAACATGGTTGATGTATGAGCATTACTAGGAATTAACCCCATGTTAGACAATTTGAAGTCTGTGTTCTTGTCTGCTGTAGAACTAATTTGTCCACTTGAACTGACAAAATAACCAGATACTGGATCGTATAATCCGCCTAGTTGGTTTTGTGTTGCCAGGCCTGCCAGTGCTGTTGCACGATCTTGATCACTGGTCATACCTTGAACAGCGGCATTGACATCTTTCATGGTCAAGCCTTCTTCTAATGTTTCAAGTCTATTTAATAAGTCTCTAATATTCATGTTGTTTTCCTCTTATTCGTTGGGTACACAATTGGGCACTGTGCGTCCGCCTTTCTTTTTAGTCCCCACGGGATGATAATCCTTCCAACATGGGTTTGAATTCTTCAATGTTTTCTTTTTAGCATTGGCTTCTTTGATTGGATTAGGTTTATCTAATCCGCTAGGTATATTAGCTGATCTACGTCCGCCCTTACTTTTAATTTCTGCTAGCTGTTCAATGCCGTGTTTAACTTGTTCAATGTTCATGGCTAGTTCTGGAAATAAGTTAGCAAGATGTTGCCATATGCGCGGATCATCGCTCTTGGCCATTTCAGCTAGTTCAGCCATTTGTCTGCTAGCTCGCATCATGCGTGTTCTAATACTGGCAGGATTTACACCTTGATGACTATGTATTTCACTGCCCATTGGATCATCTTTGTTAAAGTCTATTGGTGTTTCTGTAACTTCTTCATTTGGCATAATGCCTGGACCTGCACCTCCGGTAAATCCCATACTGTGATCTGGAATTTCATTTTCGGCAAATGTTTTTACATTCTTTTTCTTTTTATGATTTTTGTATAGAGAGGAATCTAATGATTGTAATACTTTACGTTTGGCAATTTGTTCAATGGGGTCTTTTTGTATAGACTCTTTCATCATGACACGTTCAGCAATGGTACTAGCATACTGATTGATCAATTGACGTTTGTTTGTTTGTTGTTCTTCAAATTCTTGTTCAACATCGTGAAAATATTTACCAACAACACTTGTTCTGCCCACACGGGCTAGTGGCTTTTCTTCTTTTTGTTGATAGTGTTGCATGGCCATTTGAACAGGCAAAGTTACCTTGTGTGGACTTTTACCTTCTTGCAGAATTTGCACATTGGCGTTTTTGTCTACAATAGATAAAAACTTAGCCATACTATTGGCGCCTTCTACAGGCTTTGAAGATGCCCCATCCATCGCCTGTAGTATGCGCTTCATGTCCATAGGATTATCCTAGTAGACGCTTTGTCAATGCACGAATTTGATCTACCTCGCGGTTTTCAACTAGTGCTGGTTTTTCAGCTTGATTCAAACGACCAGTTAACTGACGTAAACGATCGATCTCAGATGACTCTTTAACTGTTTCTTTCTTTTTATCAGCGGCCGCTTTTTTCATCGGCTCTGATTTGTCGCCATCTTTGTCTAAATCAATATAGTCTGGCTTAGTAGCTTTGGCTTTTTCAGCAATGTATGCAGTAGTTTCTTTGATGTTCTTCCACATAGCGGCTGCGGCAATCTTCTCACCTTTCTCACCGCCACCAGCTTTTTTAGCTAGTTTAGCAAAACCTTTACCTGGCTTACCAATATCGCCACCGGCTTTAGCTTTCTTAACTGTAGCAGACTTCTTAGCTTTGCTTAGACCTGCGCTTGGCTTTGCACTTTCTTTCATTGGCTTGCAAGAACACTCTGACATTTTCAGTTCGCACTCTTTGCACATTTTTACAGCTTCTTTTAACTTGCCAGCTTTCTTAGCGGCACGGATACGGCTACCTAAGTACTCGTCTTTACCACTTTCAATTTTGCCGTCTTGGTCGTAGTCTTTCTTAGCCATTTTAGATTTGGCTTCGTAAACACCTTGACCATACATATTCTCATCTAGGTCATCGTCTTCCGACTTCTTTTTCTTTGGAGCGTTCGGATCAACTTTCTTACCAGCAACTACTTTAGTTACTGTACCAGGATATTTCTTTTCCCAGTCTTTGCTGTCTTTTTCCTGAGCTTTGTCAGCGGCTTTGTCACCTGCTTTGTCAGCGGCTGAACGTGCCTTAGCATGACTCTTTGGAGGACTTGGAGGAGCTTTGTAGTCTTCGTCATCGTAATCGCCTTTTATGTGCTTACGACCTAGTTCAGTTTTAATTACTGTACCGCCACGTTTAGTTTTGTAGCTGTCACCAACTTTTGATTTGTCGTTAAATTCTTCGTCTACTTCTACATCTTCTTCTTCCATACGGTTGTGTGCGGCCTTAACTGCATTAACCATACGGTTGTAGCTTTTAACTTTAGATTTAACGTGACTAGGAACTTGTTTTGGCTCTTCGTATACTTTACCAGTACCACCGCAGTGATGACAATCAGCATGTCCACCACTCAAAATACCTTCTTCAACTTTCTTTTCTTTCATTTTCTCAGCTTGGCTCTTTTTAAGTTCTTTCATCTTTTCTTTAGCTTCGTTGAGACGGAATTTTAATACACGTTTTTGGCTTTCGCTTAGTGTATCGCTGTTATCCAAATGATGACCGTATTCACTAAACTTCATTTCGTATTCTAAATAATGATATACACTGGCCATGTAATCGGCAGCTTTGGTAATTTTAGCCTGTACCCATGCTTCTAATTGATCATCGTCCTGTAATTTTTCATACAGTTTGTGAGCATAGTTGGCTAGCTTGAACAAATCAGCCTTGGCCATTGCGCCTTCGCGATCTGTTTGTCCGTGTGCTCCAATTACGTCACCAGCAGGTTCTGCATCCATCGGTTCGTCCGCTGGTGCATCCATTTCTGCTGATTGATCCATTTCTGGGTCTAGATTATCTAAATTTGCTGGCATGAGTATACTCCGTTATCTTTATATATTTAGCGTCTTTTGATTACTTTGGCTGTGTTCTTTGGCCCACCAAACAGGCTAGAACCTTTTATATCAAGTCCGTTAACTGCGGTTCCGTCTGACTTTTTAGGTTGTACAACCATGGGTTGCGGTGGCGCCTTTTTACCACTATGTCCTGGACTACCTATATAGCTTTTCTTACCACGTGCTTTTCCTGGACTAATGCTAGGATTGTCCACAGTACCGATATTAGCGGCACTAGTAGCACCTGCTGTGGCTGTTTCTGCTAGTTCTAATTGTTTTTTATGTTTTACTTCGCCCTGTTTGGCCGCTTTCTTTTTGTCTTTATGTGCGCCAGCGCCACTGTTAATGGCGTTCTTAGCAACAAAGTTTCGTGGTTTAGGAGCTTCTTTCTTGCTATTTACAGCATTTGATTCTGACATACGTTTCTTATCAGTGAATAGATTACCTTTAATTTCATCTACAACTTTGCCATCTACCATTGCTACTATATGATATGATCCATCTTTTGGAATTTTGCGTGGATCTCTTGGATCCTTAAAAGTTGCATCAGGGTGTTTATCTAAAACAGACTGTTTCCAGTCTTGTTTTTTACTTACAGGATTAGCAGTTTCGGATATAACCTCCGATACACTTTCTTTTTTAGGTGACCAGAACTTACCAGTACCAAATCTTTGATCAGCTCTTTGTTTGTTCCAATTAAATGTGTGACCGCTAGTATTGTATTGAACCAGAGCCCATTTACCACTCTTGGTCTTTTTAACTCCCATCAAGTCGGCAGCATCTTCCTCACCAGGTTTGACATTATAAAAATACATACCAGTCATTACAGGTCGACTGTTGTTAGAAGAATGATGACGATGTCCCGATCTTCCTTGGAATTGTCTAACTAGATCTTTATATTCTTCATAAGAAATTAACCCATTTTGATAGTCTCTGTAGTAATCAGATTCTTCTTCCTTGAGCATTTTAGACTCGTAGTAACTTTCGGCAATCAGTTGCCCAGGAGTATATCCCACTAGATCTTTTATTTTCATTTTTTAATTCCTCTAAAGCCTGTGCCTACAGCACGTTCTCCATTCATAAATTTAGGTAAACTAAACCACAATTTGAACCATTCTTCAGTTCCAGGTTGTATGTTTTGTTCACGTTCTATAATTCGTTTCTCTGTACCAGTTATACTGATATTGCTTCCGCCATAAGGTTGCAGACCCTTAAATTCATTAAGGCCTGCTAACTTCTTAAGACGTGCTAGTTCATCCATTATTTCAAACTCGCTCGTAGCATCCAACTGTGTTTTTTATGTGCATCTTGACGATCGGCTAAAAAGTTACTTAGTCCATGATCACCGTGTGCTTCTGCCATATCAAATGTAATACGGAATATTTCTGCCATGCGGTCGCTATCTAATAATAATTCTTCCAGCATGCCACTCCAATCTGGAACATGATTCTCGTCTTCTACAGTGGTCAACATACTGAATTTTTGTAAACTGGCAGGTGTGTATATTTGTAAAGCACGTAGGTGTTCGGCAAACGTATCGATACTACCATATACTTCTGTATAAATTCTTTCAAATAATTCGTGTAATTGACCAAACAATGGTCCTTCAACATTCCAATGGAAGTTATGACTTTTAAGATAAAAGCTGAACTCAGAAGCAAATGCTGTTTTTAATGCTAGATGATATTTGTCGTGTTCCATTATACACCGTACTTGTTACGTTTTGGTTTAGCCACCGGGCTGACAGTATTGTTAGTTGACAGTTCTAAACTGTCTTTAGTTGTTCTCAACTTGGTCTTGTGACCTTGACGTTTAATTTCTTTTTCAAACTTGGCATGCTCTTCAGGTGCAAACGGCATAATAAATGGGTGCTTACCAAAATTATCGGCAGCGGCAATATTACGATCACCTGCCGCAAGTCCTAGCCCTAATCTGTACACTCCATAGAAGTCGCTTGGCAAATCTTCTATACTAAATGCTCCTGGCATAGCGGCCTGCGCTTCCAATGGAACTTCTCCCCTTAGACTACCATATTCATCTGGGCCTTGTGTTTGACTGTGTACATCGTGTGGATCTACGCCAGTTGGCACACCGTATCTACCTGATTTATAATGCTTGGCTTTATAAGGAACAGCTGGCTGAGTTTTCTTACCCTCTTTTTCAGATTGAGCAATAGTTTTACGTAGCAAGACGGCCTTTTCTGATTCTGTAATAAATTCTTTAGCTCTCATTATACACCGTACTTGTTACGTTTAGGTTTAGCCACAGGGCTAGTTTTATTAACATCATCATGTTCTTTGCTCTTGTGATCTTTTGCAATATGTCCGTGATCACTAGGCACAGTTTTTAGGGCCGCTTGTATTTTCAAATCATCTGCATCACTAAAAGGGTGTATAGTATTATATTTCTCACTCCAACTGGATGCATTTGCGCCTGGAATTTTTCCGGATGATTTTCCGTCAGCCATGGCCATAGCCATCCATAGACGATTCATGTGGTACACACGATCGTACCCTCCAACGTCACGTGCTAGATACGCACCCTGACCGTGTTGATCAAGTTCTGGATGTATGGGCATAGCTGGCTTAACGCTAAGTTCTGACAGATGTTGTCTTGTAAATTCTTTTGCTCTCATTTCTCTTATTAGTTTATTAGCATATTTAATCGAATTTTCATCTGATCTAGTATGTACTCGTTGGATTTTTTTCTTATCTAAATCACTGACAACTTTAGGTAATTCGTTAGCTTTTTCTTTTTCAAAATACTTTCGCATTTCTTCTGCACTAGTTGATGTTTTTTTAACAGCAGGCTTAGTAGTTTTTGCCAAAAAACCCATCATGCTTTCATCTGCAACTTTTTCTTTTTTAGGTTTTTTCGGTGTCTTACCAAATGAAGGATCACTCATGCGCTGTTGTGCTTTGTGCATTAAATCACGTACTTCGTCATCACTGAGTTCTGGACTCATAGCATCACGCCATGCCGCAAACTTTTCTTCTTCTGTAGCATTGGGATCTTGCAGTATAGCTCGCATTGGAGTGGCACGTGGACCTTCTTGTTCTTTGCTAGGATCATTTGTTTCTTGACGTGCAATAACATTTAGGCTGTTGAAACTGTATGGGATATTCCCTGCTTTATCTGGATGTCCATTATATTGTTTTACGTAGCTCAATGCCTTGACTTGATCTGCACCTACAACAACTGTAACATCAGTATAACCATGTTTACTTAATTGTTGCAACACACGAGTTAAATCTGGCATTTCGTCTGTAGCAGTATGAAAAATATGTCCGTGCTTGGGAAATACTCGTTTGTAGATTGATAATTTTTCTTCTGGAGTGATTGGATCGTCCTTGCCAATAGTTCTGCTAACAACAAAATAAGGATCTGCACCTGTATCTTTTGCCTGTGTAAGGACACTACTGGCCAAGAACATGTGTCCTTTGTGACCCATGCCTCGCCCCCAACCAACTACTGCGGCCTTGCCTTCTCCGGTACGATTAAGAAATTCACGTAATAACATTAGTCTTTCCTTGGAGCCCAATTGGCTTGGTCGATAGCTTTGACAAACTGTCCGGTATCAGGATCTTGATATACATATCCTTCAGGATTAGTTTGTCTAATATTTTGATGAGTGCCACTACTTAATACTGAAATAATTTTCATCTTTTCATGAGACAATAATTCTACCGCAGTTAGTATTGCATCCAGTCCTGGATGACTTAGAATTTTTTGTGCTTGTGTATTACTGAGTTTACCCATAGCCCATTCTTGGAATTTTTGTTTTACTCCAGCAATACGTAAATGTTGATTATAGAAAGTATAGAGTACATCGCCAGGTTTACTTAAACCAGGTTGACCGGCAACAAAACTATCGATAGCGGCTTTATTTTGATTAATAAATGTTTCTGCATGTTTTATTCCTTCCTGGTCAACTTTGGCTGCATTTTCAGTGTATGTTGTACCTTGCACAATTACTTGAGCATTTGATAATTTTTCAGCTTCAGGATATCTTGTTTCGTCAGCACCGATATGTGTATAGTAACCTGTAGCGGCTACCATCATTTGTGCTTTTCCAATTCTAATACCTAATTTGCTTTTAGCTGGTATATGGAATTTAGTTATATTAGGTTGAAAATCATATTCGTTAGTGTCGGGATTTAGTTCGGCTGGCTTCAGTGGACTGAATAATATACCGCCTTCAATAAAACCTTTTTTGGGACTAATACTTTCAAACAACGGCCATAAATCTGCAAGCCCTTGAGCAAATGCTCTGCGTTGTTCTTCTTGTCCAGGCTCTGTTTTTCCTGTACCTAAAATAAACATAGCAACATCATCTGGATCATTCATCATGGTAGTAACACCACTCTTGGTATGAGTAGTACCACGTTTCATATAATCCCAAGCATTTTTAGGATACATGTGGAATACTCCATTCTCGTCTCGACCCCAATATATTACTGGACTGCCGTCCCATTTTAATTCTATACCTTTGCCAACATGGGACATGGTCTTTAATATTCTTATGGCATGTATGCCTGCCTTGGATCCAGCAGGTATGCCTTTACTAGGAATACCGGTAAACACTAGGTCTTCGACGTGTTGATATTTACGGCCAACTGTCGGAGCTGCCGCTTCAGTTATTGGAGTCGGGCTAACTGCTTGCCAACTTGCACCACTGCTGGCCTGTTGGAAAATTTCATTACGACGGGCTTCATCTGGAATAGCGGCTAGTATACTTTCTACACTGCCTAAATCAGATCCTTTGGCATGTTTACCCAATAACTTTTTAGCAATTACATTCAGGTCATCACTGATAAAGTCAGCTTTTTTACCTAGTTCGTTGCGAGCATACAGTCCTTCGTCTGGACTCCATAGCATACCCTGACTACTTGCTAGTGCGTTCATCATCATTTGTTTGTGGACACCTTTATAAGGGCTGCCAGCAGGTATGTTATGATGGTGGAATAAATGTACCTTCTCAGCATTACCGACTGCCTTAATATCAACCTGATAAAACTTGTTCTTGTACGGTAACAAAATGTGTACAGTCACTCCGGTTTTTTTAGTTTGTAGTCCTTTTGATTGCAAATATTTTTCTAATTCAACACGAGTAGTTTTTCCGTCTTTAGTACCAAACTGTTGCATCAGTTGATTAAGATCTACCATGACGTCTAAATCTCCGCTCATCTTTCCGGGAGTAGGAGTTGCGGCACTACCGATTAAATGTACACTTGTTTTGACACCGCTTAGATATCTGTTGGTCTCATGCGCAAGATGTTGAGCAATAGCTTGATCAAAGTTTTCAGACTCTGGCCATATATTGCCGCCTTCATTAATAGGTTTCCTAACATTAAGGAATAATTCACGTAACAGCATATTAATCCTTGTATTTGCCTTCTTTTACATGCTTGATAAATTCATCATGTATTTTATTACAAGTTTCTTCTAGCTGTTCTTCATCTAACTCGTCAGGCAATGCTCGTATAGGGAATTTTTTAGAATAGATTTTATAGCACTCTTTGATGGCTTCTGCAAACATTTTACTTTGTGTTGGTTTCTTTTTCTTAATTAGTATAGTGCATTGTGAAATTACGGGGTAGATATGACGACGATAGGCATGATCGTCATTGTGCATGAAGTGTACTAGATCGTCAGGCAAATCGAAATCTATTTCTTCCTTGTCGCCTGTTTTTTTAACGAAATCTTCTTGTTTGAAATTCGCGTTTTCTAATAATTCTTGGATTCGCATAAATTGCCCGTAATAAATGTATAACAGAATACTCTGTATTTAGAGTATTTATCGCTTTTAGCACGAACAAACTAGGCTTTGATTATGCGTTCGACCTTGGATATAGACCCGCCTAAGTGCATTTTTGCCAGCAATAAGTTGTTATCACCAGCTACATAAAAGTGAGTACCACCCCAACTGCGAGGTTTCAATAGATCTCGTTTACAACTCTTGGTCAGCTTGAGCTTTTTATTAGATTCCGCCCAAGTTACAAATGCATCATGCTCGTGAGTAGTTTTACCCAAGGTACAACGATAATCAAACGGCATTTTTGGCATTATAACTTCGCCATCAGCAGGTTTGATGTTGTTGGCTGGTTCGGTAATGTATTTTACTTGTGCAGGATCTACTTTTGCAAGTTTATCTATATCGGTTTTACTATTAGTATAAACGCTAATCCACGGACTTTCGACTCTGATATCAATATCAGACATGCTGTTCAATGTTGCGTGTAACTTGAGAGCATAATCTAATTGATCTTGAGTCTTGATATATGTATTTCGATAAGAGTTAAGCAATGGTTTCTTAAGATCCACTTGCTGTAAATTTGTTAGTGCATCCTCCATGCCATTTCTAAACCAACTTGCGGCAGGACATACCAGCACAATTTTGTACTGATATAGTCCTTTGAATAGCCGTGTAGTTGTTTTATAAAGCATTTTCGTCTAATAATGATACTACTGGATCTACACTTAATAGTTGCACTTTAGGTTCTTTAGGAACTGCAACTAATAATAACTTATCATTTTGCACAGTGATATTTAATAAACCACCATTTTTCAAATCACCAAACAACATCAATTTAGATAACGGACGTTTAATTTCTTTATCAATTACACGTTGTAACGGACGAGCACCCATCTTAGGATCGAATCCTTTGGCAATAAGCCAATTAGTACTTTCCTTATCTAGTTTGATCTTGATGCCTTTTTCTTTAATTTGGCCGCGAAGTTCATCAATAAATTTAACAACAACTTTAGTCATTGCTTCTTTGCCCAACTTGTTAAATGTCATAATGCCGTCTAAGCGATTGCGGAATTCAGGAGTGAAGAACTTCTTCAAGTCTTTATCACTGTATTCTTTTTCTTGCGTACCAAAGCCAATTGTATTCTTTTCAGCATCTTGGGCACCAGCATTAGTTGTAAGAATCAAGATTAAATTGCGGCAATCTGCACGTTTGCCATTTGAACCAGTAATAAATCCATTATCCATCATTTGCAACAGTACAGTTGTAACATCTGGATGCGATTTTTCTACTTCGTCAAACAACAAAACAGCATTTGGATTCTCTTGAATCTGTGTAATCAACAAGCCTGCATTTTCTTCAAAACCAACATAGCCTGGAGGACTACCGATTAGCTTGGAGATGCTATGCTTCTCCTGGTATTCTGACATGTCGAAACGTAGTAGTTTGACACCCAAGTTCTTAGCAAGACTCTTGGCAGTTTCGGTCTTACCGCAACCAGTTGGCCCCATAAACACAAATGACCCGATAGGTTTGTTCTCTGATTTCAATCCAGCTTGTGCAACCATAATTTTATCTACAATTTCTTCAATAGCAAGATCTTGCCCATAGACTTCTTTTTGTAGATTGTCTTGCAAACTAGAAAGATTACTGGATTCAGTTTCCATAATCTTTTCTTCAGGCATTTGAATCATTTTAGCAAGTTCGTATTGAATTTCACGTTCTCCAATGATTCGTTCATCTGCAAGTTTTAAGTTAAAACGTGAACATGCTACGTCAATCAAGTCAATTGCCTTATCTGGAAGCTTCTTATCTGTTTGATATTTGATAGACAACTTAATAGCAGAATCAATGGCATCATCACGAATTTTAACTTTATGGAAACCTTCATAGTATTTCTTAATACCTTTAAGAATCTGTCGAGTAACTTCCATAGTTGGCTCATCAACAGTGATGCGTTGGAAACGACGCATCAAAGCACGATCCTTTTCAAAGTGTTTACGATATTCTTCCCATGTAGTTGATGCAACTACTTTGATGTTGCCACGACTGAGCGCAGGTTTCATCATGTTAGCAAGATCGTTAGCAGAGTTGCTTGCTGAACCAGCACCACTGATCATGTGTGCTTCGTCGATAAACAATACTGTCTTACCTTTCTTCTGTAGTGCTTTGATAACGAATTTGAAACGTTCTTCAAAGTCTCCACGATACTTACTACCAGCTAACATAGCTGAAATGTCTAAACTGTAGACTTTGTAATCTTTAAGGAATTCTGGAACAGCACCATTAACAATGTTGTATGCCAGTCCTTCTGCAATGGCAGTTTTACCAACACCGGGATCTCCAACTAAGATTACGTTGTTCTTACTGCGTCGACCCAATGCCAATGCGATGTTTTCTAGTTCATCTACACGACCAATAACTGGATCAATCTTTTGTTTTTGTACTAGATCGTTAAGATTGCTAGTAAAGGCTTTTAATGCACGATCACCTTGTTGATCTTGTGGTTCGTCCTCTGCTTCTTCTACAGTATTGTTAATGTAGTCATTGAATTTGTCTTTATCAATGTTTGCTTTTTGGATATAGTAATGACTCCAACTGCGTTTTTCACCAATCATTGCAAGGAATACATCAGTGGGTTCGATACGTTGACGACCGTTGAATAACACTTGTGTGAATGCGCGATTGAGTACACGTTCTACAGCTTGTGTCTTACGAGGTTTAACTACTACATCTTCTACTGTAATTTCAGCACATTTATTTTGTAAGTAATCTGATAAGTCTTGTTTAAGATTTTCTAAATTTGCACCAAACCCTTCTATAGATTCTCCAAACGAAGGATCCGATAACATAGCAAACAACAAATGTTCTATTGTTAGATATTCGTGATGTAGTTTTTTTGCAGTTTCGATTGCTCGTTCAAACACTGCTTGTAAATTATCACTTGGTTCAACCATCATTTTTTCCTTTGTTGTTTACGTTGTTTCTTGATTGCCATTGCCAGTTTTAACGGACTAATATTGTCTGTAAAACAAACGCCATTTAAGTGGTCTAGTTCATGACAGAAGCATCTTGCATCAATGCCTGTTAATGTTATTATACACTTATTTCCCTGTGTGTCAAAATATTCGGCTTCAATACTACTAGGACGTTTGACCTCTAGCCATAGGTCGGGGAAACTTAAACAACCTTCCTCACCGACCTGCATGAATTCACTAGCGTTTAATATTTTTGGATTGAACATGGCCAGTGTTTGTTTAGTTTCTTCTATATAAAGAACAAACACTCGTTTCAAAAGACCAACTTGTTGAGCGGCTAGACCTCGCCCACGCTCTGCTTGCATGACAGCAATCATGGCTTGTTCCGTGCTAGAAGCATCTGCACGGTCTTGCTCGTTACTAAATTGCCAGTCTTCAGCAGGAGTTTTTAATATCTTATTAGGTGCGGTTACTAATTTTAGCATCGAGTTCTTTAAGTTGTGTTATTAGTGTAGGATCAGTAACCTTAGGAGTTACAATGTAAATAACACCAACAAATCTGCCTTTACGACCGCTGTTGACATTTCTAAAACCGTTGCCATGACTAGCATATTCAGTTCCAGTTTCTACGCCTGCTCTAATATCTAGTTCAAGCGAATCTCCTGCAAGTGTAGCCACGGTCTTTTTACAACCAATCATAGCTTCGATAGGTGTAATTTTTACATTAGTAAATAAGTCGTCGCCTCTACGTTCAAAGTTTGGATCTGGTTGAACAACTACTGTAACATTAAGGTTACCTCTAGGCAGTTGTGGTACGCTGTCATCTCCTAGTCCTTGATAACGAATAGTGTCTCCATGTATTACACCCTCTGGCAAGTTTATCATTACAGTTTGTTGACGTCCGCTAGGTAATTGAAAACTAGCTTCAACCTGTTTACCAGTAAATGATTCTAATAGTGTAATTTGACATTGTATGTTTAGATCTCTATTGCGTCTACCCTGTCCTGGGTGTCCACGCATTTGGCCAAAGATATCTCCAAACGGATGTCCGCCGCCAAACATCTGTGCAAAAGGATCAAATCCGCCCTGACCTGTATGGAAATGGAATTGTGGTTGATCGCCAAACTGACGACGTTGATCGTATTCGGCTTTCTTCTGTGGGTCGCTTAGGTTGTCGTAGGCAACACTAATATCTTTGAATTTGGCTTGGTCCCCACCCTTGTCCGGATGATGTTTATTAGCCAAAGATCTGTATGCTCGTTTAATTTCATCTGGGCTAGCACCTTCGCTAACGCCTAGTGTTTGGTAATAATCAATCATAGTCGTAAAAAAGCTCCATTAATAATAGTAATTATACTATCTTTAATAGAGCTTGTCAAAGATTTGATTACTTTTTCTTAGCTGGTGCTGGTGCCTTTTCTGGAACTTTTTCACCTTCAAATTTCTTGTGATGTTTAACTTCTTTTTTAGCTGGTGCTTCTTTCTTTTTAGCTGGTTCAGCTGCCATGGCCGAACTAGCAAATACAGCTACAACTAATAATGCTAATAATTTTTTCATAATATTTTCCTTATAGTGCTGGTTGAGGATCTTGAGGAATTACCTTGAGTCCTTTTGCGTTTACTGCTGGTGCTGTTGTTGGTGCAGGTGTGCTTCCAAAGCCGCCTCCGCCAAAGCCACTTGTGGCTGGTGCTGTCGTTGAACCAAAACCACCGGTAGATGAGCCGAAGCCTCCTGTTGCAGGTGCGCCAAATGCTGAAGCCCCGCCTGTTGATGAACCGAATCCGCCACTTGATGCTCCTCCAAAGCCGCCACTTGATGCTCCTCCAAAGCCGCCACTCATACCGCCCATACCGCCCATACCACCTTGATTACTACCAAACCCGCCAGCTACATTGCCTGACATGTTTTGATTGTTAGTGATAGTTTGACTTGTAGCAGTTGGATTTGCGGCTGTTCCTGCTAGTTTTTCTTGTGTACGACCAAACGCACTAATACCTAGTACTGCGCCCATTGCAATGTGGAATAATCCTGCACCTTGTAGTGTTAATGGATTCCATTGAGTAATTGGTGCATGATTGATACCTTGCCATAATGCCCATAGTACTGGAAATACTGCCATGTCTAACAGACAGATAAGCATATACATCCAGCCCATCATTGGACGCCATAGGGTTTGCATCCAGTTACTATCTTTCTCTTTTGACATTGTTCGCTCCTTTGTCTTTATATACGTATTTATTACGGAGTTTGTGGAGACGGGGCTGACACTTCGTTTGGGACAATATCTCCCAATGTAGGTTCGACTTGATTAAATGTTTCAACAACTTTAACTTTACCTTCAATTGCTGATGGTACATTAGCTAAGTGTTGAGCCGCACGTTCGGCCGCTTCTTTTGCTTCTAATACTAGAGTTTCTGCTTCTTCTTGAGCTTTTTCTGCCGCCGCAACTGCCGCCGCATGTGCTTTAGACGCTAACTCTGCTACTTTAGATTTTTCTGCAATCAGTTTTGCCTCTAAAGCCGCAATCGTGTTTTCTGAATCTTCAACTAATTTGTCGGCATCTAAAAAAATATTTTTTAATTTGCTAGCAGTTAGTTGTTCTATTTTAGTAAAAAATCCCATGATAATATCCTTTATTTTATGTTATCAAAAATCTGCTTCTGTTTTGTATACCAATCTACCCACGTATCTACTTTGTCTTTACATTCGTAATAATCACTGTAGTTATCTGTGACAGTTTCCAACACATCACTTAATTTGCTAGTTGACGTATCAACTTGTGCAAGATCCGGACATTCGATTAACAACTCTGGAGGAACATCTGGAAATTTCATTTGAACTAACACTTTAGAATTATTGGTAGCACATGCTGTAAGTATTAATGAAACTAATAATACACTAATTAATCTCATTTTTTATCTCCAGTGACTTCTACACTAACTGTACCTTTAGTAGTATTAGGATTTTTAGCAGCCTCATTGATAATTTTAACTACCGCCGGATCTAATTTACATTCTGCATCAATGCGTTTTTCAACTGTTTGTATTTCTTTTTGCACAACAATTTTAGTATCGTGTATTACTTTAACTTTTTGTTGATGTTTTTGTTCAACTAAAACATTAGTGTCTTTGCTAGCTTGTTGTGCAACTGCCATTTTTGCTTCCATTTCTTGTATTTGTTCACGATAGATAGCACTTACACCTGCACCGCCATACATGAAAATTCCAAATATTGTTAATGCCAGCCCTGCGGGTCTAAGTAAAAATGTATATGGTTTTATTTGTGGAAAATGACTTAATACTCCTGAAAAGAAATATATTGCAAATCCACCGCCTGCAATCGCTGGCCATAACCAACTGGGCAAATCGCCTATAATCTGTTGTATGAGCCATGCAAACATAATTAACCTTGTAGTACTTGCATGAAGTGTTGATAATGCTGTTGACGTTCTTCTAAACCTAAAGTGCCACCATTAATTTTCTTGGTCATGGTAAGAATGTCGCCTTTGTCTGCAAGATCGTTTAGATTATTTGTTTCCCAAAACCAGCAAGCTGATTGAATAGCACCTTCAAATGTTCCTAAAAATTCAGGAATTTCTTCTACTGGTGTATCAATGCTTTCAGCAAATTTACTGTAGTTTTGTTTACCAGTCAATTGAATAAGACCACGACCGCAATATTTGAAACCATCTCCTGATTCCTCTGGACCATTACCCATACGATTTGCATAAGCTCTGTTGGCAATGCGTTCTGGTTGATGTGCATATGAATTAGCTACATCCATACTAGGGAAATATCGAGGCCAAATCTTGCATAGTGTTTCTGGACGATAGTTTAAGTTTTCTGTTAATATTTTATATCCGCCAGATTCATGTGCAGTTTGTGCTAAAAATGCACCCACACGTTGTGGTGTGTTAATATCATAGTCTGGCAATATATTTGCCAAGGCTTCGTGCCAGTGGTCGACATATGGATTGCCTTGTAGGCAAGCCGCTAGTTTATCAACTGTGAAATCAAATGTAAAATCTGCCATTACTGTATCCTTTTAAGTGCTACGGCCCAATCTTTATTTTCAAATATAAAGGTATCACCGATTTTAGTAATATTATAATTGCCTATAACTTTAGTTAAAAACATAACTTCTGCCATGTTCTTAGTTTCTAGTACAATAGGTCCTTTAATACTATCATATATTTGTTGTTTATTACCACTATTTATAATTTCAAATGTTACAGTTCCACTATAAGGTCTTGTAAAACTTATATTTTCATTAACTACACTGAGACTATCAGCATAGCTGTTGCTGAAGAAATTACTAAAATTATCTAGATGATGTCTTTTAGTGGCAATTTCATACGCTTCTTTATTTTGAGGTATAGCGGCTTTTAGATTTTCTAAAGTAGCCGGTTCGCTTTTGAAACTCTTAAAATAACGGAATCTTAAATTTTCAAGATTAGTTATTTTCTTAACGCCTTCTAATAATTCGTAGACTTGCTCGCCAATATGTCGACTACGTTCTATTTCTACGTATACACGATACTTGCCATCATCCATTTCACCAGGAGTACAATCTGCATCAAGAATAAAATTGTAACCCATTTCAAAGAATTTTTCTAAATCCTTGGCAGCATCTTCTTGGTCAACAGTAAAGGTTAATACGCAAACATCTTCATCTTTACCTATCTTACTTTTGAAGCTGTCAATCTCAATGACTTTTTTTACTAGGTCTCTAAGATCACCTGCTCGTAGTGTTTCTGTTAACTTCATGCTGGAGCTCCGCCTGCCGCTGGTGCCGCCGCTGGAGCTCCGCCTGCCGCTGGCGCTGGAGGTGCCGCCGGAGCAGTTGGCGCTGGTGCTCCCGGTGCCGCCGCAGAATCAGTTAGAGTGGCTGTTTCTTTTTCATCGTTCTTCATCTTGTCCATGTAGCCTTTATAGATGTCAAATGCCAGTTTCTTTGGCATAACAATTTCTACAACCCATATAGGTTTGCGATCTAATTTACCCTTCTTTGTACCTGGACGTAGGTCCGATTCTGTTTTAATCTTGCGAGGTTCAACTAAATGTGTTTTTTGATATTTGACTTTACAGCCTAGTTCTGTCAGTCGCTTGGCAGCAACTGGGTTAGGCATCTTTGCGTGTTCCCACATAAAACCAGCTGTAATCCAATGACGGTCAACTTTAGGGCCGTATGCTAGTTCACCGTCCTCCCAGTTTTCATAGACATACATGTCGGTTTCTTCTAGAACTCGTTCGAAGTCCTTTAATACAGCTAGACTGCTGTTATTTTCGTAAAGTTCTTGTATATTACGTATGACGTCTAATATGTCGTGGTGCATGATAGGTTCCTCTATACTTATTTAGCCGGGCTGAAATCATAACGTATCAGTTTACTTTTCTAGGAATACATTAAATAATAGTGTAGGACCTCTGTAGTTATCAAAGGCGGTCACTACAAGTCTTACTTTAACAGTAAAGTAGGAGCAACTTTAATGAGTAAACAACGAGTGAAAAAGCGTTTTACATCAGAAGTTAACATAATTGACTTTCAGCCATATCTTCCGGCAAAAAAACAGCGTGTGAGCATTCAAGCTCGCAGTGCTAATCAGAAACTTTATCTCACTAAACTATACGATGAAACCAAGAGCATAGTACTTGCTATTGGTCCAGCCGGCACGGGTAAAACCATGTTAGCAGTACAGTTTGGTATTAAATTGTTTCAGGAAGGCAAAGTTGACAAGATCATTGTGACAAGACCCGCCGTTTCCGTAGATGAAGATTTAGGATTTTTACCAGGTGACTTGAATGAAAAGATGGCACCGTGGACCCGTCCTATATTTGATGTTTTTGGAGAATATTACCAAACCAAAGAAATAGCCAAGATGCTAGAGGAAGGTGTTATCGAAATAAGCCCACTTGCGTATATGCGTGGACGCACATTTAAGAACGCATACATTGTTGCAGATGAATGCCAAAACACAACAGTAAATCAAATGAAAATGCTACTAACTAGACTTGGGGAGGGGTCTAAAATGGTAGTTACTGGAGATTTGGCGCAAGCAGACCGTTTGAGCGACAACGGATTGATTGACTTTTGCAATCTTATCAACGAAAAAGAATATTTAGAGCATATTGATATTATTCAATTTGAAACTCAGGACATCGAACGCCATAATGCCGTGAAGGAGGTGTTAGCGGTTTATGGAGAATAAAGGGATGTAAAAAAAGGACCTTCGGGTCCTTTTTTGTTTATAAGTTGCCTAATCTTATTAGTGTAGCTGACAAATTAATTTCTGGGTCGATTACCAATGTATGATCTACTAGACCTTGCTTAATAATAAGAATTGCCTTGTTTTGTTTGTCTTCATCTCCAAAGATTTCAACATTATCGTACAGCCAGCGATAAATTTCGTCCATCTCTTCTGGACGAGCTTGACTACACAACAACTTACGTGCTTCTGAAATTTTTCCAGACTTAAAAAGTTCAACCATCTTAAATTTATAGTCAGCTTCGCCTGTGTCTCCTTTTTCAGGACTGTGCAATACACCGTCCCCACAGTTCATCTGAACAGTATTGATACACTTACGCAAATCTGGATACGTTGCTTTTACAAAACTATCCAATGTATCAATTTCAAACTGTACTCCTTCGCTAATAAGTATCTCGGCTACTCGAGCAGTGAATTCAGTTTGATCTGTTTTTGCTACATGGAAGCCTTGACAACGACTATGAATAGCTGGAATAATTTTATTAGGATAGTTGCATGTCAAAATAAATCTAGCAGTATGATGATATTCTTCCATAACACCACGTAATGCGGCCTGTGCGTTAGGACTTAGATAATCGGCCTCGTCTAGTAGTACAACTTTGAAATCACCAAACGGAATCATTTGTACAAAGTTAATGATTTTATCTCTAACGTCGTCAACTGAGTTAGTACGACTAGCATTAATTTCTAATATGTCTAAATCATTTATTTCAAGCTCGTTGAATAGAATCTTAGCTAGAGTAGTTTTTCCAATACCTGCACTTCCACTAAACAACAAATGCGGAATTGATTTTTCTTTGATCCAAGATTGGACTTGCGTTTTTTGATGACTGTCTCGAAATACGTAGCCTGCTACTGTACTAGGACGATATTTCTCTACCCATAATTCTTTCATAATATTCCTCAGTTTTGTTTATTGTACAGGTGAAAACAGGCCTTGTCTAGAGGCCTGTTGCTCGAATAATATTAGAATGAGCGTTGCATAAATGTGCTTGGGTCAACGGTAGCGTGTGTAACTGTACTATGTTTACCAAAACCATCTTCGCTTGGCCGTTCATCAGCTACTGCTAGAATTGCTTTTACATCGGCACGTCGAATCGTTATCTCTGTACCATCTTCGTCAACATACGTTACGCCTCGAGTCCAACGACCATGTTCTAGCAAAATCCATTCGCCTACACTTACGTCTTTTTGTTCAGGACCAATTGCCCAAACACGACCCCAACGATGTTTAACACCTTCGGCTTTACCATCGTCGCTGAGAAGAACAAGTCCGCCTTTAGTTCGAGTTTCCCCAAACTCCATATCCGTAATAATAATATTATCACGTATTGGTTTTAGTTTACCTGTTACTTTTGACATTACTCGTTTCCTTCCGGATCCATTTTGCTAACGTCTTTTTTTGCTGGCGCCGCAGTTACTGGTGTAGCCACTGTCGGTGCTGGTGTTGTTTCTCTTACGTTAACTTGATTTGGAACACCTGTGTCTGTATATCGTTCTTCTCTACGTTGAACTATTTGCCCGTTTGGACCTAATTTATCGCCACGTGCATTTACCTTGGCATTACCAACAGCAGGCAAAAGCTCATTTTGCCCCATTAGTTTGCCCATATCGATTTCTCTACCTTTAGCTGTTTTATATACTGCCATGTTAATCTCCTAGATTATGTTAGTACTTATCTCAGGAATTCCTGCCAGTCTAAATTATATTTGACTGAATCTATTTGGTGTACACCTAGTAAGAATAATACAAAGCTAGCTACGCTTGATCCTCTGCCAACACCCCAAACAATATTATTTTCATTACAAGTATCCACGAAATGCTTAGTCCATTGTAGTAACGGAATCATACCTCGTTCACGATATGCAACCATTTCTGCTATAACTCTATTTTGTTGTTCTTGTGTAGTGCAACGTTCTAAACACCATTCTTCTACATCAAAATCTCTATATTCAGAAGGCATGAACCAATCACTTTGTAATGCCTGATCAAAATCTGCAATATCGATTTCTTCTAATTGTTCATTAAATCTTTGAAATGTGAAGCCAGCAATCTTTTCCAATTCAGCAATGTCATCACTATAGTCTACTGTGATGTCTTTGAGATTGGAAACTTTTCCCTGATAGAGAATTTTGAATATATCTTGTGAATTAAAAATAGGATTACCGAATTTATCTAGGCGCATAGCCTATATTTTAATTGACCTTGATCAATTTGTCAAGGCTTTTATCATCCATTATTTTTTTCAAAGCGGCCTGTTGTCTTTGATTAAGCTCGCTTTTATATGAATCTAAAAGCATACTGATTTGCTTACGTGCCTCCATGTTTTGAGTCATGAAGTATTTTTTAGTAAGATCTGTTACCTTACTTTCTAAGTCAGATAATTTTATTTCTGAAAGATTACCAGCTAGTGGGTGCATTATACTAAACTGTATTCGCCAACATTTTTCAAGTACACGTGAGCACCACCGTCTACGGTCCATGCTTCGATCACTTCAAACAAATTATTTGTTCCGATAACTACTGTTATTGGGCTAGTACCGCCAGTCCAGACAGTAGCAGTACGCATAATTCCAGAATTAACTGTGGCAAGTGTTGCTGTTCTGCTTGATGCTTGGTCGCCTGAAATTATCAGTCTAACGGCAGAATAAGATCCACTTGCACCCCAGTTTTGAAAAGTTATAGTAGCATTAGCTGTTAGCCTTACTTGTTGTACTGGACCGTTATTGATATTGATCAATGTACCAGAACTAGTAATATTTCCTATGTTATAAACAACAGGATTAAACTGACTATACAATCCGTTTGATACAGTACTACCAAGCAAATTATTTACTACTGTAGTTGAGCTAGTGGCTAGGTCTTGTACAATAACTGAATTTTGTTGAAGTGCAGTAATTTCTGCCTTTGCTATAGCAAGTCCAGAACTAATAGCTGTGAAGTTATCACGAAATCCCTGGCTGTTATTGTCTTGACCAGCTACAGGGTAAGAGGTGTTTATTGCTGAGTAATTTATTGCACTTGTCATACGGTTATCCTATCGTTTCTGAATACAAGGTATTTATCACTTGTATAACCTGCTAAACTGGTAATTGTGAATCTATCTATGGTAAAATCTAATGATTTGAAGTCAAATGTACTGTAATTTTTAATATTTGATAGTATTTTTGCACTTGTACCTACTTTGCAGAAACATAAAGGAACAGCCAATATATAGCCTAGTTGTTGTTTCTGACCTGCTTGAATACTGCGCATCCATAAAGGCAAATAGTTTCTTTCAGAAGTTCCAACTGCATTAAATCTAGATTGCCAGTTAGTTATACTGTTTGTATAATACTGATCGGTGTTTGGGTTACTAACTTGATAACCTGTACTGTCTATTGTTATATTATAGTCAGGGCGTACAGCAGATTCCCCGTCGGCCAATAATGTATCTGAGTTATTGCCCCATATAGAATTACTATTATCTACAGTAATAGTTTCTGAAGCTAGTCCAGTTCCTCGAACGCTTGGCGGCAAATGTTTTCCGTTAGGCTCTAATGGATCATACATTTGCACATACACTACTTCGTATACTGGCAAATTAGTTGTAGGATCATAAGCTACTGCTGATTTGTAATCCCCAAAATTAAAACGTTTACGTTTTACGTTCAAACCCATAGCTCCAATATATGCGGCAGTGTCAACGGTAGGAATACCTGCGCATATTAACATGGTCAGATTGGACTGAATACCAAAATTAATATCATTGGGTCTATAGATACTAGTTGGGGTGAATATTTTTGTATTATTAATAAAAGTACTGAAACTGGTTCTTTGATCAGATACTAGGAAAGGCCTTGCTGTAATGTTACTGTACGTTTCTAAATTTGGTGTGTTAACTTTTATAGTAAATGTTCTTAAAATTGCACTATAACCAAATTGATCATATGCCTGTATAGTAAATGTATAAGTTCTATCAAAGGTACACAAATCTTGATCAAATGTTGTAGGACTACTATTAGGTGTGCGATCAAATGATAGTAAACCAAATGCACCGATAATAGTGCCAGACGTGAACCCAGTACTTCCTAAATTAATACCAGAAGTGCGATACATTACAAAATCAGGACCTGAATTAATTACAGTATAAGTCCCATTGTATCCGGATGGTGTTACTCCGGACACTACAATAGTAGATCCTGGATTGAAAATTAAAAATTTTTGTGTTGAAAACTTCAACGTTGCAGTATTTCCATAACTGCTGACATTAACAATTGATACTGTACTAGCATATTGATTAATTACTCCAGTTAGTTCGCCGTCACTGGTTAAACTTATGCCTGGAGGCAATGCCCCACTAATTAATCGATAATTTACCACAGCATTTGAAACAGTAGTAGATGCGCTTATTGATGCTGTACAAATATAATCAGCTTCTACAGTACCAAGATCAGAATTAGTATTCCATGTAATTACACTATTAACAGATCCTAAAATTATAAAATTAAAAGTTCTACTGGTACTTACAATTTCATCAGCTATATCACCTGGGCGGCTAGCAACAATGGTAATAATAAATTGTTCTGTTACAATTGGCTGGTAAGGAACTGATCCGTAAATAGTACCAGTATCTGGATCAAATTTTACCCCAGTTGGTAACAGGCTTTTTGATCCAATATAAAATGCTGTATTGTTTGGTATATTAATTAATAAAGGTGTGTCTATAGTAAGGCGATATCTAGTATCTGTAAGAGATTCCACAGACATGATTTTATATATTTGTTCAGTGGCGTTTGAAACATAATAGTTAAAAGTCAAATACTGACCTGGGGTAGGTGCTTTAGATGCATGCTCTATAGTAATAGTACTAGCAACTGTACCATCTCCAATTATGTTGTCAGTTGATGCAATTTGATAGGCAACTGCATAAACGTCATGATTGATCGTGTCTAGCCTAAATACAACATTGTAATTATTATACAAAGCAACAGGTATGGTCAAATAATTGTTTGCTCTAAAAACGCCTAGGTTGTTATTAGTTAACCATACTGGAGGTCTTACATAACTACTGTCAGCAGTAAAAGCATCTGCCTTGCCGTCCGGGGTAGTACTGTCTGCACGGAATTCGTCGGTACCGGCTACAAATATTTTGAAAACTCTTTGTGTATAATTTAGGCCGTCTGTAACAGTAACTCTAAATTGATAATTTAGACTAAGAGTTTGTGTCACTCGAGTAGGAGTAAAATAATCAAAAATTACATCATCGTATGCATAACTGTCGTAACCATTAGTTGGAACTAGTCCAAAATCGTAAGCTGTCTCATCAAATTTACTGTTGTCAAAACTACCATCATTGGCATTAACGCTCACCACTGGTGCTGGCGCAATATATCCGCTAATCAATCCGCTGGGACTTAGAGTTAACCCTGGCGGTAATTCTCCGTCGCCTGACAGTATACTGAATGTTAAATTATTTCCTAATGATAAATTCAAATCTGTAACTTCAAGTTGATAGGAAATATATGTTTGATCGGCAGTATATAATTGATTATTAGGACCCAGGGGCAAATAACCAGACGGTGTTACAAATGTAGGAGGATTGAACCCTACTATATCTATGGTAAATGTTCTGTCGCTAATATCAGTACCATTGGTAGCTCTAATACAAAATGTATAGGTAGTCTGATTGGCAACTATATAAGGACTGCCTAGTATTGTCGATCCTTTAAGGTATAGTCCACTAGGCAATGCACCTGATATAATAGAAAATGTTAAACCTACTGCACTAGCTAATGGTAGTGCAATACTAGTTGTCACTTGTTCTTGTATAGTACCTAAACTGTAACCTGACGGATGTGTCCAGATGTTTAATGCCATTTTAGGTTAGTCCTGTACCATTGATGAACCACACAGTCGCGGCCATCTTAATTGCTGTAGCCATTCCGTAAGCTGCCAATGTGCGTGAACCTGTCGTTCCTGTTCCTCCTAAGTACATACTATCCGATGCTTGTGCTATTGTAATTGTTGCACCTGTGCCTGCTACAAATGCAATACTTGATCCAACTGGCAAGCTGGCAGGAATAGTTGCGGTACAAGTTGCTGAAAAATAAATTACTTTACCTAAGTCGCCCACCACTACTGCATAAGTTGATCCACTTTGGCTATTAACCGGCATGCCCAAATAGCCTACACTAGATGCTGTACTAGATGCTGTAGCTACCGATAGTGCTCCGGCACCAATTCCCCATGTTACAGTTCCGTTGGCGCTTTGTGTTATGGCTACTGGTCCTGTAGAATTGTATACCGGTTGCATAGTCCACCAGTTATTACCAGATTTGGCTACAACAGTAATAGTGGCTAGATTAGGTAATACTGTTGGAATACCTCCTGTGCCGCTTTCAATAGTATGAGTGCCCTGCGGATATACATTAATAGATGCGCCTGTATTATTAGTGACTGATACTTCTCGACCTGTAGTTGCCGCTGGTAATACAACTCCACCGGTGCCACTAGTTACAAAATTATTGTCAGCATATAACTGTGTAGCTGTTCCTTGATTTGTACCAGCGGCTGCTACACTATTTGCTGAACTAAATTGCAAAGCACCATTATTAATAATTAGCGCAGTATTATTAGCACCTGTCCAAGTAATACCACCAACATTTATAGTTCCAGTTACACCAGCAAATAAATTTGCGGTTCCTGTAGTTACATTACTAGTCAATGTAGCGGTACCACTAGTGCCGTTGCCATATATGCTTAGTGTGCTATTTGTTGTTGCATTTGTTCCAGCATATACAGTACTGGTTCCCAGTGGATTGCCCCAGCTGACCGCTGATCCGTTAGTAGTTAAAAACAATCCAGCACTTGATCCTTGCGCTGGAATAATACCATTTGTAGTAGATAGTATTGTGCCATCTTGAAATCTTAAACTAACTGGTAAGTTTAATATACCATTACTGTCTAAACTTACAGTATATGATCCGTTTTTAATTGAACTTGAACCGCCCAGTCCTGCGGCACTAGTCAGTGTTGATCCATCGCTGAACGATATAGATCCGCCTGTTTGAATAGATACCGTTCCTGCTAGTGTTGGATTAGTATTGAATACCAGTTGGCCGGTTCCGGTTTCATCCGATATAACTGTGGCCAATGAAGAACTAGTTGTACTGGCAAATTGATCAAGTGTTAGACCGGTAGTTGCCAATGTACCTGAGTTAGGTAAAACTACATTACTAGTGCCACTAGTATTAAATGTAACACTTCCGCCACTGGTTATAAGATTGCCACCTAGTGTTAGAAAATTTCCGCCCACTTGTAAACTGCCTGCTACAGATAATGATCCAAAATCGTAATCATTGCCTACTGGATTTAAGAATCCTGTGCCACCAGTTCCATTAAAATCTATAGTATATCCTCTGGGAAAACTTGGATAACCAACAGGAGCAACAATACTGCCCATGTCTACAGTTGGATTGCTACTGCTTATGAGTGCTGAAAGTAAATTATTAGCAACAGGAACATCTAAACCAAATACTGTGGTTTGTGTGTCGCCGCCGTAGATATAATGATTGTTTAGGTTTAGATTATTTCCTAGTGTCGGATTAGCATCGTTTTGTACAACAGTCTTGGCTGATAGATCTATTCCATTGCTGGTACTATTAAAAACTACACTTGTGTCATTGCTAGTGAATGTTTTGAATTCTAAATTTAGTGTGTTAGGATTCTTTTGAGATAAAACTGCAACGCCATTGCCTAAATTAACACCGCTAAGTACACTAGATGTACTGAACAACATGTTAAAGTTATTATTAACTTTTTCAAACGCGGTACGTAGATCATCGCCTGATCCATCATTTGCGTATGATCCTATATTAATTGTTTGTATGGTCATTTTGTTAATCTCTTTTAATATTTATTAATAGCTAGGATACCATTTAGTTGTACCAGCATCATAGGTCATAATTAAGGCTTTGTTAACAACTGCTGTAGTTGCTAGAGCAATATTTCCGCTGGTTCCAGTAGTAAATGCACCGGTTGGAATTAATGTAATTTGTCCGCCATAAGTTGTAATACCACTTGGTGCTGTAATTGTTGTAATTTGTACTGTTCCTGATATAAATGTGATTGGGTTTGTAGGAGCAATCGTAGCGGCACTAGCAATGGTTCCAGCTGTCTGTGCTGTAGCAACTATACCCATTGTTGTAGTACCATTCATAGTTGGACCGTTGTTGGTCAATGTAATGTTAGTAGCACCGCCACCACTTTGTAATGCACCGTTAAATTTAACAGGACTAGCAAAAGTACTAGAACCGTTGAACTGAATTGTACTAGTACCACTTGCACTACCGATGGTAATAGCAGTTGTTGAACCAGCAACACCACCGTTACCAATCTGTATTGTATTAGTTTGTGCGTTAGCTGTTGCACCGCCTGCAATACTTACAGTTTGTGTTGTATTTGTTGATGCAAAAGTTACTACGGTAGAATTTAGTGTTGTACCGGTTAGTGTACCAGCGGTTACTGTTGCGGCAGGTGTAAATGTAAATACTGTACCACTTAGACTTAAACTACCAACACCACTTGCCGCCGCAGTAGATACAGTATATGTAGGTACTGTAGGAATAACTGGCGGTGTGAATGAAAACACGCCGTTTGAATAACTTAGACTGCCGCTACCACTAGCTGAATTTGTTGTTACACTAAACAATCCTTTAACTGCGGTTGCCGTATAAGCGGTAGTTTGTACACTAGTGTCAGGAAAAGTTAAGCTAGCGTCGGCGCCAAAGGTCCATACTGTTGTTAATCCGTTATTGCCAGTGTTTCCTTTACCCTTTAATGCTATACTGAAATTAGCACTATAATTATTATCATCTACGGCCTGTAGTCTAGCACCAGGTAAACCGTTACCTTGACCAACATAGGTAAAGTAATCAATAGCACTACCAGTACCTGCGTTGCCCACAGTATTAATTAAAGTAAGCTGTGTTTTAATCTGTCCAGCACTGCCGGTATTGTTTAGATTTAACGGAGCAGGAGTTACATTGCCTATACTATTGCTTCCACTATAAGTTGGGCTAGGCAATATACCAGTCCACGCCGTTGTTTGTACACTACTATCGCCACTAAATGTTATAGAAGTAGGAACTGTGAAATTTCCTGTGTTGCTAAAAGTATAAGTAGTGAAAGCAGGAACCGGAGTATTACCATCGTTGGTAGTAAGGGTAATATGTCCGTCTCTAAACAAATTGATAGCACTAGTTGCCACAGAAGAACTTTGTACTCCTCCTTGATTATTACGGTTGTATGATCCTGAAAATTTGGCTATGGTCAGCTGACTGTTGTCGCTTCCGTCGATAATGCTGGTAAAATTTTGGCTGTTAGATATAGGTAACGATACTGTGTGGTCGCTGTTTACACTAAGTGGGGTATAGCTAGAACCACCCGGACTGTTGACCTGATTAACGTAGCCTAACCACGCCGTTGTTTGTACGCTAGTATCTGGAAATGTTAAACTACCATTAGTACCAAGAGTCCATATGTTACCATTAGCTACAAGTTTAATACCATAAGTTGTACTTGAAGGTTGTATTACAGCCGCTCCTGCTGACGGTGCTTGAGGTAAATTTACCGTGCCATCGGCTCCTAATACTAGATTGTAACTACCATTAACTAATTGATTAGATGTTGACCAACTTAATGTCGTACCGTTAGTAGTTAAATATTTTCCACCGTTATTAGTCTGTGCTGGTATTTGAACATTAGCACTAGATAGTGAATACAACTCTGTAAAATTAGAATTTACCTTGGTAAACGCGGCACGTAGCGTATCGCCAGTTTTATCATTTGCGCTTGCGCCAACATTAACAGTTAATTGAGCCATTATATTCTCCCTACAGCAACTTCAATGACTCCGACTTCACCGTAGTCCTTGTCTTCTAAGGCTTTTCCAATAATGGCACCCAACGTCGGTGTACTTGCTCTTACTGCACATCCAGGTGTAGCACTTGTGGTCAACATGTCGCCTTTCTTAACACGACCAACAACACGACATGGAACTCTTCCGGCCAGTGCAAGACAAGCCTTGACACCTTCTAGTTCTGCGTTCATAGTATATGCTGGTGCAGTTGTTACAATACCAGCCGCACGGGTATCGTTTATTGTGCTGGTTGTTGTAACCTCAGCATCACCGCCAAATACTAGTACAGTACCAGGTTCATATTCTGCATCAGCACGATACCATTCGGCCAAGTCACTATAAGTAGCTTGCAGTTGACTTGCGCCTGCTAGACTCCAGTTACCAGTAATTGTACCGCTGTTAGTTGCTAGACCAGTTGACAATGTTGATGTTAATAGTGTACCACCATATGTATACAAGTCAATAAAACTACCACTTTGTACTTGATACTTACCAGTCATACTTGCTGTAGCTGTAGTTGATCCAGTAGTAAATGTTGTAGCTTTTAGTGTACCACCGCTAGTGTCTAATGTACCTGTTGTAGTAATAGCGGTATTACCTGGTGTACTACCTGAAGCAGTCATAAAGTTTACACCACCAGGTGTATAATGATTTAGTGTAGGAGTAGCACCTGTAGTGATAGTTAGTGTGCTATAAGTAGCAATCTTCAAACTACCAACGTCTACACTCTTATCAGAGGCACTTTGTACAATACTACTTGCGGCATTAGCAACACTAATGGCAGTCACACCATAAGTGTTACCCGCAGTGCTTACACCGTTGTAGGTCACAGTCATTATACCAGTAAGACCAAAACTGCTGTTTAGAATACCACCAGCTGAACTTACCACCGTAGCTGGTGTCTGTGCAGTTGGTGCGGCAGCGGCTCCTGTATTGTTAAACAATAGTGTACCTGCTGGTATATATTGGATACTAGATAATGGAACACCTGTAGAAGTACTTGTACTTGTTGCGTGAGTTACCCAACCAGTAGCACTGACGTTAAATTGATTGCTATTGAAAACTGCCAGACCCAAGTCTGCTTGAACAATAGCACCTAATGTACCACTACCACTTGTATTAGTTGCTAATGATTTAGCAACGTTCATTGCCAGTTTACTTTGTGCGATAGCCGCTGTGGCACTAACTGCTGTGTTAGTAATTGATCCAGCATTGTATGCTGTTACAATACCATTTGTACTGTTGTAAGTGACTGATATAGCACCACCTGAGTAGCTGGTAGCATTTACCCACTTAGTTCCACTATAAATTAATAACTGACCACTAGCGGCTGATGTTATAGTGACATCTGATAATTTGCTTATGGCATTATAACTGACAGCAGACGAATCCACATAGGCTTTGGTAACAGCATCTGTAGTATTTGTAGGAGTACCTAAGTTAGTTATTTTGAAACCAGCCATGTTGATGGTGTTCTTCATGGCCAATGAACCATCTAAGGCTAGATAGCCTGGACCAATCAGATTACTTAAAGCAGTTGGAGTACCGCCATATGTTAATCCTAAACGTGCATCAATAAAACTACGTATCGCACTTTGCACAGGTACCACATCGGATGCGTTGTTTGCCATAGTACCATCTGTACTAAACTCAGCAACAACCACACCTTTCTTGAATCCCAAACCGTCCAAGTTACTCAACGCAATTGACGCTGAGAATGTAACTGTACCAGTACCTTGGTCAACGCTAAAGAATTTACCAACTCGGAAAATACCGTTTTCGTCAGTTGAAACATAGAACACACGACCAACAGTTTCTTCTAAAATCTGTTTACTTGAATCAACAGGAATTGCTGGGTTACCATAAATTTGGAATGGATAGTTACTGGTGTTATAACCACCAGTACCAATACTCAAAAAGTCGTGTCCAGTTGCACGGCAAGTACTAATTTTAACAGTAATTTGTCCACCGCTGTTAGCTGAATAACCAAGACGTAAATTGGTCTGCACTGCGGTACTAGTGCTAAATGGTTTACCAATACCATTACTGCTACTAGTTGCACTGGTAACTTCTCGAGTTATAACAGTATTAGTTGTAGTTCCATAAACCCCTGGATCAAATGGATATGTAAGAGTTATAC
>Ga0208379_1000095_pt1 | contig 41365 bp, 66 predicted proteins | sample CryBogCBE02Aug07_FD_184559 | JGI IMG/M metagenome (GOLD analysis project Ga0208379, IMG submission 184559) | Freshwater microbial communities from Crystal Bog, Wisconsin, USA - CBE02Aug07 (SPAdes) | ecosystem: Environmental > Aquatic > Freshwater > Lake | place: Crystal Bog, Wisconsin, USA... | reverse complement strand
TAATAATCCAGTTGATACACACTAATGAGGACTTACACATGGCTGAGAGCAAGATTGAAATTGATCTGGATCGTGTTGCCGATGTCGCTAAGGCAGTAGCAAAAGAAACGGATCAACAGATCCTCACACGTTTGCAGAATCGTTTCGAAGTATTCCATAATGTCACTCGCGCAGTTAAGAAAGGCGCAGTCCGTGCGTTGATTGTAGCAGGCCCTGCAGGTATTGGCAAGAGTCACGGCGTTGGTACTATCCTTGCTAAAGATGACTTGTTCAATACCCTAGCAGGACGCCCGCCACGTTATGAAATTGTTAAAGGTACTGCATCCAGTATCGGGCTTTACAGCAAGCTTTGGGAGTTCCGAGAACACAAGAACGTGATCGCGTTTGATGACTGCGATACTGTACTCGAAGAAGAAGAGAGCTTGAATACGCTTAAAGGCGCACTTGATTCTACTGATCGTCGTTACATTTCTTGGAATAAGGACAGTCGTTTGCTTCGTCGAGAAGGCATTCCGGATCGTTTTGAGTTTGAAGGTAGTGCGATCTTTATTACTAACATCAAATTTGATCATGTGCGCTCTAAGAAACTTCGCAATCACTTGAAGGCTATTGAGTCACGTTGTCACTATATTGATCTGCAGATGGATACTGATCGAGAAAAACTTATCTGGTTGCGTCATGTGACTGAAGCTGGTATGTTGCAGAAGTATAGTTTTGAAGAAGCTGAGAAGAAAGAAATTCTTGACTTTGTGGAAGAACATCAGACTCGTATGCAAGAACTCAGTTGCCGAATGGTTTTGAAAGTGGCTGATCTGAAAGTATCCTTTCCTGATGATTGGAAGAACTATGCTGAAATTACTTGTATGAAACGAGTTTAATAGTGAGTGACTTTCAAGTAAAATCTACTATTAACCGAGGCGAGCTGCTACAGCGGCTCGCTATCGCTATCGCTGCATGGACCTCACTAGGTGCCTTACTATGGCACGAACCACCCAGGATCTTCTACGGGACATTAGCTATCGTGTGGGTTATAGCACACAATCTATCATTATACTACCGTTCAATACTGGCTGCTGTGGTTAAAGAAATTGAAGCTATGGTGGCTAAGGCAATCAAAACTGAAAAATAGACTTGACCTTTTGGTAAAACCTTAGTATAATATACGCACTTAGACAGTAAGGAACAATAGATACGAATAAATATTCGTATGAAAATTCATCAACTGCTTAACGAAAACACAGTTCCAGATTTCGAATATCGCCCGAACGATTACGTTCTAGATCAAATCACGGTTGATGATTACAAAGAAGCCGACAAGATCGGAGATCAATATACCAATAATTATCTGAATATGTCTACCATCGATGTCGATGATGAAAGAGACATACTTTTTTATCTCTACATGGTTAAAAAGTTCAATATCAGTGGCACTCCGGATTGGGAACGTAGCATATATCAGAAAAATCCCAATAATGGAACTGATTTTCTTCTGCTAGTCTATCCCGGCGATCATAACGTAGACCTAATAGTATTGACTAATCGAATGCGCACTATTGATCATTGGGTCTTTTTCCATCACTCTAATAGCCGAATTTGGCGTAACGCCGCTGATCTATACAATCTGTCTCAGGTATTCGATGACGAGAAATTTTTAAAAGAAGAACATTCACCTACATTAATTGATATTAATTGGACTCCGAACGATTACATATTAAGTCAAATACAGACCACACCTGAAGAATTTCATGAAATTAGAAATTATTATGATCAATATGAGGATGATGCAAGTGAGATAGATTATCGTGACTATGTGATTAAACGAGCAAATATCAGCAGCGACCCAGATTGGGATCGTAGCATATATACTGTTAGACGCGACCATGTAGGTAGGTTAATATTAGTATACCCGGGCGATGGTGCAGATCTGATAGTAGATCAAACAATATCAAAGTATAACGACGATCACCGTCCCGAAGCATTTTTCTATTTCACGAACAGCCAGCTATCAGTTGATGTTTGGAGAGAATGGAGCGGCGAAGTTCCCTGATGAAAATAAATCAATTATTAGAATCAAGAATAAATCTCAAATATTGGCCCAATGACTATATATTGGATCAAATACGTGTTGATAGCGATCAAGCTATCGAAATCTGGAAGCAACACCGTTCTAATAAATGGTACGAATTTACTTTAAGCCGTAAAACAGCTAATGATCGAGAATTTACAGATTATATGCTTAAACATTTTAATATTAACAGCAGCCCTGATTGGGATCATAGCTGTTACTGCGAAAATCTCCACGGAGATGAAGGTAATTTCTTATTATTGGTCTACCCCGGAGATCAAGGCGTTAATCTTATTATCACAGATGGCGATTTTCGAGGCGAACGTGAAATGTGGTTAGATGGCCCGATCCCACTTCTAGAGAAAACTTGGGAACATGCGATACTTTACCTCTAAGGCACAATAATGAAAATAAATCAACTGCTAGAAAATCAAACTATAGACCTCGATTATATCCCCGACGATTATATACTAAGACAAATACAGGTCCAAACCCGTACGGAATTCCAAGACATTGCCGATCAATACAAAAAAGGCCATATTATTATGGTCTATAATAACCCTAAAGATCGAGAAATGCTAAAAAAGATTATAGATAACAGCGAAATAAGTATTACCAACCCTGATTGGGATAGATGCGTCTACTATGAAGACGACCGTGACCAAATGCTGCTACTAGTATATCCTGGTAGAATGGTAGATGTCTTCGTCTATAGAGTGACTACTGAGGGCGGGAATGTCTACAAAGATACTTGGATACGCTTCCATAAGTTTTAGGACTAATATATGAAACTTAATCAAATTATTAGAGAACATGCTAACTTGATAGACCCATATTACTGGCCCCCTGATTTCATACTAAATCAAATCGAGGTCTCTAACAACGAATGGATGTCTATGGTTAATAGGTTTGATGACCGAGGCCCGGATTCCCGAAACCTCTTTTTAGATCTTGATCAAGTTAATAACTTTAATAATTACTTAAAAATTAACACATCCCCCGATTGGGATAAAAGCGTTTACACTAACGATTTTAATTTTACCTATAAAGCAGAAGCCTTAATAATAATCTATACAGGCGATCAAGCAGAAATAGCAGTAATGCACTATAAAGACCCTAAGATCGAACATGATTTAAAGATAAAACTGCGACTAGGAAACAAATACCGATGAAAATCTCCCAAATTATTAGAGAAAATTCCAATACTATAGATCTACGATATTGGCCTAGTGATTATATATTGGATCAAATCGAAGTATCAGAACCAGAATATCGAGATATGCTAAAAAAATATTGGGGTAGAACGAGAGATTATACTACCGAAGCAGTTGCTCCTAACGCTATTGACCCCCTCGTTGATGTCTATAAAATTAACACTAGTCCCGATTGGAACGAGAGCGCCTTCCTTCGATCTGACTATGATGGAGAATTCTTCTTGGTCTATACAGGACATAGAGCAACTCTGGCTATAATACATCATGTAAATAAAAATATAGACTTGAGAATACGATTTGAGAATAACTTATGAAAATCTCCCAAATACTTAAAGAAAACAATAGACAACCCCCAATAAAAAAAATATTAGGCCACCCAATTAATCAATGGCCTAATGATTATATACTGGATCAAATAGAGATCGACCTTAAAGATTACTCTCGTCCATACTATGATATGTCTAAAAAAATTCTTATAAATCTTGATCACAAATACGACCATAAATTTACAGAAATAATATTTGAAAAATATAACATAAATCTCAATCCCGACTGGGATGAGAGCATCTACGCTATATCACCATATGTTAATCTACTAGAACTGGTCTATACAGGAAATAATGTCTATTTTATTGTGATGATCATGCAAGAACCGGACAAGATCCGGGAAAACTCTTACTTTTTGTTCGATAATAAAGAAATGCGAGATCAAGCAATAAAATACTATGAAACAGATTCAAGGGACGACGATTAATGAAAATCTCCCAACTCATAAAAGAAAATTCCAACACAATAGATCTAATGTATTGGCCTAGTGATTATATACTCAGTCAGATTGAAGTACCAGAATCACAATTTCACGATACAGAATCTAAATTTCAACATGAAAATTCAGAATTTATAATACTTAGATTAGATAAAAGCAACGTTTACAACAAATCAGTAACCGCTCCTAATCCTGAAATAGTTAACGATCTAGCGAAGCAATTTGAAATTAATACCCAACCCGATTGGGATCTTAGCGTATACCAACCAGATGGCCTGTTTACTCAAGAAAATCTAATTCTGGTATACCCGAGTAAAGATCACGGTGCAGAAATGGCAGTGATTCATTATGAAACTGTTAGAAATTATACAAATGAAAAGTATAAGAGAATTTCAGTGAATATACGCTTTAATCGAAAATGGCTTTCGGCAAAAATAGGATCATAAAAAGAATAACTATGAAAATCTCCCAAATACTTAAAGAAAATACTATAGACCCTGATTATACTCCTAATCAATATACACTCGAGCAGATCGAAGTTATAGAATTTGAAGATTTCGAAAATAAATCGAAAAACTACCATGCCCTTAAATCCGATCAAGAAGTTATAAATCTAGTGGCGGGGAAATTGGAAAAATACACTAAGATTTTCAAATTTAACCCAACTCCAGATTGGGATAGATCCGCTTACCATAGTCTTGGCATCGTCAACCGTCTCCTATTGGTATATCCGGGCATAGACGATTCAAGTCTGGCTATAATCACTAGATGGAACGATGGTATTCCCTCTACTTATAGGCATATACAGAGTATCTATATGGCGTTCTCTAGTTATGATTGGTACAACAAACAAATAGAAAAAGCAAAAGAAGATAAAATCATATGAAAATTAATCAAATACTAAAAGAAAATACTATAAACCCTAAATACTGGCCTAACGACTATATACTAGAACAAATCGAAGGCACTTTAGACGAATACTCCGATGTCTATACTAGATACGTGAACACACCCGAAATAACTCCCGCTCATCTATTAAAAATAAATCCCAAACTGTTCCCCACAACTCCAGATTGGGAAAAAAGCATATACTATAAAAACTTTAAATTCCCCGATACAGAAGAAGATCTGATACTGGTCTACACAGCATACAATGACTCCGCAGAAATAGCCGTGATACAACAACAATATAACGGCGAAACCTTCTTGAGAATACATCTACGCAAAATACCCTAATACCCCGCTATATAATAGATCTTATACACACTTGACTCCCTACACTAAACCTTGTACAATACTAGCTACACACAGTTAGACCGACAAGGACTCAAACACTATGTTAAACACAGATAAATTACCCTCCTGGAACGAACTAGTCTTCCGCACAGCTCTAACACTGGTAGCTATAATGTTCTCTGCACTACTGGTTAGCCAACTATGGAACTGGTCTGTGGTCGACTACTATCATTGGACTAGTCAACAACTCGATACCTTGCATACTGCTGCAATCATACTCTTGGCTCGCGTACTCCGTTCAAGTGTGACTCGTTCTGTTGGCGATTTTGAGTAACTGTAGACTCAACATCGACTAACAGCGATAAAACTCTGAATCTATACACACTCCCCGTGTGTAGAAATTCTGACAAGAACAATGACCTAATGATGGAGAGAATGGCGGAGAACGGTGGATGGAGCATTTGAGTAGAAATTCTGATAGAAACAATGACCTAATGATGGAGAGAATGGCGGAGAACGGTGGATGGAGCATTTGAGCATAACCTCTCATCCGTCACTAGGTCAATCTCAATCTTGCCAAAAAATTGAGGCCAAAATGCAGTCAAAGTCCCACCGATCTGAGAAAAATCCACCAGTTTTTTCTCAGTTTTTGACCTGTTTTTGACAGAAAATAGCCGATCAGTATAGCACTATTCTTTGACCATGTCAACCTCAATAGAACAGAGTCCCACAAGAACTCTAATACCCACTGCAGTTCTATTAGGGCAGATCAGTGTACAGCGTTAAGAGTGGGGCCGCCTAGTGATTTATTTCAGTCCAGTCCCGGTTCAAAGCACTTGACCTTGATTCTGCTGCACGCTACAATATACGCACACAGTTAGACAACAGGAGCAAATACTGTGACCGACGACGAATTGTTTGATATTGCACAAGACTCCGCGTTCTTTGTGCAAACAGACGCTGTCTATCGTATTGATCACACCGGTGACGATGGCTTCAGTTGCCACGATGAGATCACGCATGAAGAATGCTTTGTTGAGTTTGCTGAGATCAATCCTGAGAAGGACTACTTTTTCCGTTTGCAAAAGGTAGCGTTAAATGCACCTAATCAAGCAGTAATTGATCGTGTATTGGATCAAATACGTCGTGATGTAGAAGACCAAGATTATACAGCCATTGAAGAATTGATCAAAGATCTACCTATTGAGAGACTTACGGGCTATCTTCCTGAGGGATTGACCAATGACTAATTGGGTGTTAGAGCGACTGATCGAGTTCAAGACTGCGGGCAGTCGTTGGGATCCTGTAGTAGTTTATGCAACGCAACCTGTAGTAGTTTATGCAACGCAACCTGTAGTAGTTTATGCAACGCAACCTGTAGTAGTTTATGCAACGCAACCTGTAGTAGTTTATGCAACGCAAGCGGATGCAGAGCGTGCTAAACGATGTCTGCCTGTGGGGGGATCTGCACAGGGCGGCATTATACGTGAGTTTCGTGTACGAGAACTGGTTGACTAATTGGTAAAACCTGCTATACTATATGCATAGTTAGAACGTGGAGTAGACCTAGTGAGTAACTATCCTAACATGAGTTATTGCATGTGCCAAAACACTCAGCTGGCACTAGATCAGCTGTTGAATGCAATGTCTGAAGTAGAAAGCACTGGCGAGAACTTTGCAGCACAGTTGAGCGCAGAGGAGCGTCAGGCATTCTACAACTTACTGCACTCTTGCAAGACGTTTGCGGAGGCTGCAGAGTTTAGCCTAGTAGATATGGCGCAACAGGACAGTTGAAGTATACTTGACCTTTTAGTAACGCCTGCTATACTAGACGCATAGCAAGAGGAGACTGTGTATGCAGTTTGTTGTAATGTTCGGTGATCTTTCCAGTGGATTCGAGTTTATCGGGCCCTTTGAGCAAGAGGAAGCAGCCTACGACTATGGCGGGGAGTACTGCACAGCCGCTGCATGGTTTGTGGTTATGATGTGGGCGCCCAATGTTGACGGACAGGATGATAATGAGGATCTTGTTGTAATGCATGGTGATCCTGTCAAGGGCTTTAACTTTGCGGGTCCGTTTCCTAGTGTAGAGTCTGCAGAAGACTATGCGCAAGAGCATACTCGGGGCACGGGCGGCACTTGGTTCGTAGAAACGTTAGCGGCGCCCAATGCAGAATTTGTCTCAGATTGTGGTTGACTAGTTGGTAAAACCTGTTATAATATGATCATGACCAAGCAAGACTATATTCGAGAGCTGCGTCTTGCACAGCAGCATGCAGCTGATCTCGATGAATGGCAACGTATTGAAGATCAAATTGCAGAGTTGGAGAGTGCGCAGTGAATGATCACAACTATTTGGACAAGAACCGTCGCCGCAAGAGCAATCCTGTAGCACGCAATCTCAACCAGTTTAATCGTCCTAAGACGCACAAGAGTGCCAAGGATCATGAGCGGGAATTGCGCTATAACTGGCGAGTGGACCGCGAGGTTGCAGACGCGTATTAAGTAGTATACACTAGTTTCATGTGGGCTCGAAGCTTTAAGGTGAAGCAATTGGCTTTTAACCAATAGAAGAGGGGTCAGTACCCTCCGGGCCTACCAAAATTTGTTGGTAAAAAGTAGTTGACAATGTTTAGTAGAGCATGTAAACTACTTGTGTTGAGTAAGTAAGTGTCATCACAAACAGGAGCAAATGACATGAGTAAGGCTATCAAGATTGATGTTACTTTTCCTTCGGGCCAGGTTCGTACGTTCAAGAGCATTCGCGCTGTAGCGCGTATGTTGAGTGGCACGGGTCAGACCAGCGGTGGTTTCCGCAAGACTATTAGCCAGCGTGCTACTTACGCGGGCATTGTACGCAACAACCGTGTTGAAGACTCGTTTGTTCAGCTGATCATGGGCTTGGCGGCTTAAGGCATGCTCCGGTGCTGGGCAACACTTAAAACTGCCCTACTATATATGAAAACTCGTATTACGTCAATAGATTGGTTTGATCTAGCATATAAGCTAGTGCTTATGCTAGTATTGGGTTTAACCGTACTAGGCATTTGGGGCGCTGTGCTTATAGTACTTTTTTTGTATAAAATGGTTGCGCTGTTGGCTGTTTAGTGTATAATTAGAACTGTAGACAGTTAGTGCAAAGGAGCACTTGCAATGAGCCGTTATATACTTGATGATGTCTTAGATGCAGACGAACGCATGGACATTGAACTGCCCGATGAGCAGGATGCACTCTTTGATAGCGAAGAGCTCACGGATCTTGAAGAAGATGCTGCAGACATTGAATTGCAGGATCGTGAGCGTGAGCGCATCACAGGGCTCAACTTCCGTAGCAATCTGATGTGGACGTTTGATACCACATCGGAAATTGACCACGGCTGGGAAGAGTAGTATAATACACACGGGCGGCAGCAATGGTGCTGTCGCCCAAATGCTAGGAGCATTGTATGGCTTACATGAACGCCGAAAAGAAAGCAATCATCGCAGCAGCAGTCAAGCCTGTGTTGAAGCGTTATGGACTCAAGGGTTCGCTCAGTGTTGGCAATCACAGCACGATCAAGTTGAAGTTGACTTCGGGACCTATTGACTTTCTTGGCAACAGCAATGAAGTCTGTGGGCATAATCAGCGTTATCAGCTGCATGGCTTTCGTCCTAACACTAGTGGCTATGAAGATGTTAACGTCTATTGGATTCATGAACACTATGATGGTGTTGCTCGTCTAGCATTAGAAGAGCTGCATCAAGCTCTTAAGAGTGCGGGATGGTATGACAATACTCGCAGCGAGATTGATTACTTTGACACCGCTTACTACTGCAGCATTCAAGTAGGCAACTGGAAGAAGCCTTACCAGCTAACTGCTTAATGTATTGGTGCGTATACTGATCACACAGTATACGCACTATCCGCAAATACCCCGCTATAGGTTTTATACATTAGATTGATGTTGTACCCGGGGCCTAGTACCCGTCAAATGCCCCGCTGCAGGTTTAGAGGCATATGACTTTGTAAACCTCTAGATAGGTCATGTGGGCAATCTAAGTGGTTGCATTTGGAAAATCTAGGTAGTACTATATACACGTTGGTTAGCAATAAGGAGCAACTGTTATGGCAATCCGCACAAACGACATTAAGAAGGGCTGGCGCATTCAACAGCACAATGGTTGGTATGGCACTATGATGGACAACCGTAAAGGCAATCTCCGCATGGCAGAAGTAGAGGGCGCCTACACCGAAACGGGCGACATCTACGCACACGAGATCCGTCGTGCTTGCGATCCTGCTACGGGCATTTGGCATGATATCGAGTATACGCCCTCACAGCTTGAACTACGTGCGCGTGTACACGCTTTCTTCTATTAGTCTATGACTTGAGGTCATAAGGACTTCAAAGCATCGACACAGGGTCTGCAGCGGTTAGAGAATACGGTTGCAGACCTTGAATCACCTCAAAAAAAAACAAGTTAGATTGAGTCCCAGACAGTCAGAACAACTTCGGGTTAAGCCCCCCTCCCTCAGAGCGGCTGTCGCCTTTTGATCTTACATAAAGTCTACAATAAAACTAACAGATGCGCAAGAAATATTTTAAAGTCCCTGTCCACCCATACGATCATCGTAGATACCATTCAGAAACCATAAAGAGGTTATACTCAGGGTACAGTGGGACCAAAGAGTTTCACTGCTCAAAGTCCCACTGTAGGGTACGAGAGTTCTTTAGACTAAACGTATTTTTTTGGAAAGGAAATGCAGAACTTTTGGATAGCCATACTCAGTAAGCATTAGATCAAGTGCAGCGTTAGCATGACTGTCTCGTGCTTCACAAGCCAAGCGTTCACCATCAATGCAGCATTCAACAGCGGATTCGTTATCGATGCGCTCGCCTATCGTTTCGGCATCTCGCAGCACATCGTAGCCGATCATGTCCCACACTCGCCGAATGGGCTTCTTTAAGCGTTCTACAAATTCATCGTTGAGATCTGCAGTTGCTAAGTTATATCCTACGCGCGGCATAAATCACCTTGTGTTATGTTATCAACAATTTAGTTATAGCAAACAGACCGGTGCGTGTCAACTACTTTTTGGAACTATTTTTAAAAATTCCTTCCTGATACATCTTACGGATACGCTCATCACGCGCTAGTTCGTTGCTTGCATACAACAACGCCACAACCCATACACTAACTGCTATTGCAGTTATAGCCAACAAACAGTTCATCAACAAACTCCTGTTCAGTAGTCTTATGTTTAATACTAACAGTCTTATGTTAAGCAGTCAACGATACCCCGCTGCAGATCCGGGACTATATGGCTAAAAGAGTTTGAAACAGTGAAGAGAGTCTGGAAAGATCTGGAATACTGCAGATAACCTCTGCAGTATTGCGGGACGCAGCCCCGCAAAAATTAAGTGAACCTCAACTAATCATTACTTAGATCGTTTTGCTCGATCCAAGCGATCTACATAGTCCATACGATGCATATCGCAGTCACTGAACCAAATGCTGTAACACCAAAAGAAGAATGATGCCCACAGGCCTTCAAACAAGACGTCGTTGGCTTTGTTGTAGTGTAAGAAGCCAGTCACAATCCAACCTGCCCAGATTGTGATAGCAATCACGCCTGAGATCTTGTATAGACGTGAGGCACGCCGATAGCGTGCAATGTCAGCTTCAGTCAGTTCCTTTTTGAGGATAGCGTCAATAGTTGCTTGACTTGGACGATACATCATGATACCCCGCTATAGGTGTTCGAAGCTGGAGCAGCGTTATACGAATTTCGTCTAATTGCTGCAACAATGAGAGATAGTCTGCGTAACGGACCCAATCGCCTGTACGATCTGGATTCATTCCGTCGATGCCCAAGCAATGATAACGCATTGTGCGTCCTGTGCAAGTATGCATTTGTTAGTGTCCTATATGTGCATAAAAGCGCACAGTAGTCCCTCTACTGTGCGCTGCGTGCTAGTTACGCTTCCATACTTGCAAAGTTGTCTTCCTGCATACCCTGCTCTGTAAAGTCTACAGCGTAGCCCAATGCGTTGCTAATAGCAGCAACAAAGCCCTTGTCAGTATAAATGTGCCAGTTGCTGTCGTGTGTTACATAAATGCTTTTGTAGCCATTGCATTCGTGTACACTAATAGCAGTAACATGTACTTTGCGCCCTGTTGTGTCAGCCCAAATGCTGCTACCGTCGCATTCTACAGTAAAGTTGCACGCATACTGCGTAGTAGTTTCATTGTCATCGCTTTCAACATTAATAACAGCAAGCATAGTTGTTAACTTTTAAGTTGTGCGTAGCGTTATTGCTACGTTGTTAATAGTAGCATACAGCGCAAGTAGTGCAAGTGTTTTTTTGTTAAGTTAAGTAAAGTTTTAAAATGCAAAAAACTGCTAACAGTTTACAGTAGAGGGGCCGCGTCCCGCTAAACAATTTCTGCCTCAGTGCTCAAGTAAGCGTTTTTTGTATTCCAAGGCTTTAATTTCAGCAGTACGCGCTATGTTTGCTGTTCGTGCCTGTGCTGTGCGTTTTAGTTTGCCGTGTGCTACTTGCTGCTCAAGTGCTGCTAGTGTCAGCCTAGCATTAGTAGCACGCTGTTCCCACTTGCGCATCAGTTTCGCTGTGCGCAATATCTTTTTGCATTTAGCAGCAGTTGTCATACTAGCAGCCAATGTGTTCATGTTGTGCTTCCTTATTGTGCAATGCAACGTGCGTAGATAACACTACGCACGCTGCGTGTAATTGTTAGTTTAGTGTGTGCTCAGCTTCTGCACGCGCAAACGTAAGCAGCGCGTCGCCTAGTGCTGCTGCTTTTGCGTAAATTTCTTCGTCGTTTGCAAAGTTTGCAAGCGTAAACAGTTCCTTGCTGCTATAAATGTAATACACAGTATCAAAGTCACCTGCTGCAAACGCTAATGCAAAAATAACTGCAACAAGCCCGTTGTTTTGCGTTGCTGCGCTTGCTATAAGCTCTTTTTGCACATCTGTAATATTGTTAAACATTGTTGTGTCCTATGCTGTGTTATGTAGCAACTGCTACGTTGCTAATAATAGCATACAGCACACTTAACACAAGTATAGTTTTGTTAAGTTACGCAAAGTTTATCTAGCGAATGTAAGCGTTTACATCCGGGGCCGCAACTTAGGAAAAAGTAGCGCAGCGTCCCGCTGCGCTACTTGCGTCTATGCAATCAGTACACCGTTAACGTCGAACGCGACGGTGCAGTCGTGCAGCACGCTTTGCACGCTCGCGTGCGGTAGTGCCTGCTTTCATACGTGGACGTGACATAACACTTGACTCCTTAGATTAAGTTAATTACTGTATACGCACACAGCGATAGCGCGGGCGATAACACAACACAACTATGCATAACACAACTTGACCACACGCTATCGCTGCTGCGTACTCGTCTAATATATGTACAGCGATAGATAAACACAACCTGTTTTAACGAAACTTAACAAAATTGTTTGGTTGACATTAAACTTTGTTGAGCGTATAAGTATATTATGTTTAACAACACAGCAGGAGCAACCGATGTATGACGAATGTGAAACTGAAGACTACTATGAACAGCGTACGGAAAAAGCGGACCAGGCGTTCGACGTCTATTTGGACTTGGCTTGTACAGCAGCGATTGCTTTAGTCCTGTACAAACTGTTCCAACATCTGTTCTAAACTAACTACACACTAATACTACCTCAGCGGGTGCCTTAGGGACGCCCGCTTCCTTACCTATTCAAATACCCCGCTAGAGGTCACTAAGATCAAGATCTTAGATCTTATACCCCATAGCATGTTTGGGTATAAAGCCCCAGTCTGCTAGCTATAACCCAGGAACTCTTATACCCATCTAGTTGAACTTAGCTCTATGATACTGTTGAATTTTCCATTGAGCTTATGTTTAAGCCTATGATTCCTAAGAGGTTTCTTTTGAGGGTTTGGGGCCTTAACTTTTGGAAAATCTTGTGAATCATAGATTGGATCAAGTTTGGATTGATCTGAGGTTTAAAGTCCCAGTTTCGCTGCAGCGATCTCTCTAACTCTTATGAAGAAGAGTTTTCCAGAAGTTCCGGTCAAAAAAAAGGGTGGCTAAAGTCCAGGACCTTGCCACCCAAAGCGGACACTAAGTCCGCAAGCACAACACAAAGCACTCAACGAAAACTGTTTAACTGCAAATCACAATCAACGCTGCGATAACAATAGCAGCGGTAAAATGCCCTGTCAACAACAGCGTAAACACAAACGCCCAAGGCAGGATGTATCTAAAATTCATAGCATACTTTAACATACCGCAGCGGCAATGTCAAGCCTTATCAGGGCCTATTTTGAAAATGCCCCACTGCAGAGATTGCTGCTCTGCAGCGTGCATTTTAAGTTTTAGCCAATAAAGTAAACGCCCTGCGCAGTAACAACTACGTTAACGCCGTGTACTTCGCGCAAGTGCCGCAAGTGCTCCTGCCAGCTAGTGCGCTCCTGCTCCAACACAGCGCCTGTAGCGCCGTCTATAAGCAGCGCGTCAATGCGTGCTGCTCCGCTAGTATGCTTGTGCCCGTACACGTTGCGCGTAGCGTCGTCTGTGTAATCTGCGTGCATGCTCATGTTACAAGTCCTTAGTGTTAAAGTGCGTGCGTAGCATAACACTACGCACGCATATGTGCAAGTTAAACTATTAAATTATTAGCGTCGTCGTATACGTGTACTTTAACTATTTGCACTTTGCTGTTAACAGCGTCAGTATGCTGCTCTACAAGCATATTAGCATACTGCTCTAGTTTTTTAAATAGCATAAGTTGCTGCATTGCAACTTTTTTGCTGTTTTTGTTGTTAAGCGCAATTGTAAGTTGTATTTGCATTGTGTAACTACTTTGTAGTAATGCGTAGCGTTATTGCTACGTTGCTAATAATAGCACAATGCACAACTAACGCAAGCACATTTTTGTTAAGTTATGCAAAGTTAAACTACACAGCAAAAAAATGCAAAGTATTTTAGAGGGACGCGGCCCCTCTATACTTTGCTTAAGTTGCTGTGCGTGCGTAGCATAAACAACTACGCACGCACGTTAATGCCCCGCTGTGTAACAGCAGCTAGCTTGCATGTGCAAACTAGCTGCTAGCGTTTAAGCGTAGCTGTTAGCGTACACGCTGCACGTTATGCTGTTATGCACAGTTTTAGCACGCGCAGCAGCAGCATTAGCAGCAGCAGCAGTGTTAAACGTAAACGTAATGTCGCGTATGCCAAAACCCGCGCCACTGCCGTTGCTAGCTACAGCTACAGCAGCAATAATGTCGCTATCAATGTCTGCGTTGTTAATATACAACGCAAGCGGATAATTTACTTCCAGTGTATGCATAATATTACTACTTTTTGTTAAGTGCGTGCACAGTATACGCTACTGTGCACGCTGTTACAAGTTAATACAACGCTACGTTAGCGTCGTCGCAAATGTACGCGCTTACAGCGTCGTCGCTAATAATATTAGCGTACTGTGCTACAAGTGCGTTAACTTGCTGTTGCAGCGCGTTAAACAACGCAATTTGTTGTTGCGTTACTTGCGCTGTATTTTTTAAGTAAATATTAGTTGCAATATGCATTTTAAGTTACTTTGTGTTTGTAGCGTTATTGCTACGTTGCTAATAATAGCACAATGCACAACTAACGCAAGCACATTTTTGTTAAGTTTTGCAAAGTTTAAACACACGCTGTAACAGCACGCACGCGCACAATAGAGGGGGGCGTTAACATTATACATACACGCTGCGTCCCTCTGTACAGCGCACGCTGCTGCTACTTGTAAAACTACAACGCGCATAGTTTAAACGTCCCTCTATACAACTGCTATTGTGTTTGTGTTTGTTACGCGCAAAAAAAACACACGCTATTTGCATAGCGTGTGCTGCGTGTTGCTGTGCGCTTAGTTACGCTGCAAACTGTAACTGTTTACGCTTTGCTTTAATGCGCTGTATGTTGTGCAAAGCAATTGTACGCACTACAACGCTATGCGTTACGTTGTGCGTTTTGTTGTGCGTTACGTTGCTAGCGTTAAGTAACTGCTGTGCTGCGCTTGCTGTTAAGTATTGTGCAACTTGCTGCTTAGTAGCACGCACGTTGTTAATTGTGTAGTAACTACGCGCATTGTTGTAAATGCAATACAAGTACAAATTACTGTTGTTTTTATGCTGCACAATGCTGTAGCAGTTAGTGTGCATAAAGTAATTTTGCTGTGCTGTAAAGTTTGCAACTGCTGCTGCGCAGTTAGCATGTTGCTGTGCATTACGCTTTACAGCGTTAGCAAATACGCTTGTAGCAGCGTTAATGTTTGCAAACAATTGCACGTTAGCAACTGTGTGCTTTTGTATGTTTACGTGCTTATGCGCTGCTGCTGTTGCTACTTGCGTTGTGTACTGTACACAAGCAAAAGTTACGCTTGTGTTTGCTAATAGCGCTGCTACTTGCTGCGCTACTTGTTGTTGCTGTTGTTGCATATGCTGTGCTTTTTGTGTTGCGTAGCGTACTGCTACGTTTTTTAGTTTAGCATAACGCGCAAGTAATACAAGCGTTTTTTTGTTAAGTTATGCAAAGTTTTTTATACGCGCTGCACACGTTAGCACAGGGACGTTATACATACACATTTTTTTATACATACAAAAACTATACAAGTTTTATAGCGCACAAAACTGGGACGCTGCGTCCCTGTGCAGCGCGTGCGCTGCGTGCGCTGCTGTGTGTAACTTGCTACTTAAAACTACAACGCATATAGTTTAAACGTCCCTCTATACTGCGTGCGCTGCGTGCGCTGCTGTGTTTGTTATGCGCAAAAAAAAGCACACGCTACTTGCATAGCGTGTGCAACTGTATAGTGTTGTAGTTACTGTGTGCGCTTTATTTTAATACTGTAATACTACTGCTACTTTAAGCAAGTGTGCAGTAATTTGCGCTTGCAACTGCTGCATTGCTGTGTTATGTGCAATACATGCTTGCAAATAACGCACTTTGCTAGTATACAATGCTTTGTTAATTTGCGTTGCGTTTTGCGCTGTTGCAAAGTTAAGCATACGCTGCGTGTGCAATGCGCTGTTGCGCTTTGCTGTAGCATTGTTAGTAGCGTTTGCTGCTGCTTGCGCTGCTGCTGTAGTAGCAGCACTAGTAACTAAACGCAACTGCTGTTTGCGCTTAGTGTACTTGCGCTTTGTTTGCGTTTGTGCTTGCGTTGCTGCTTGTTGTTGCGTTTGCATACTGTTACTGCTGTGTGTTATGTAGCGTTATTGCTACGTTGCTAATGCTAGCATATAGCACACTTAATGCAAGCATAGTTTTGTTAAGTTATGCAAAGTTATATTACTTAAATTTAATTGTACAATGTGCATACAATATGCTAGTGCGCTGCATGCGCTAGCACAGTGTACTGCAATATGCAAGCAGTGCGTGTGTGTAGCGTGCATGCAATAGGGGGGCTGCGTCCCCCTATTTTATTTTGCTTGCTATGCGTAACAGCATGTGTTACAGCGCGTGTAAAAAATAAGCATGCTTAAGCATGCTTTTAAAACTTTTGCAAGCAATATAGTGGGGGGCATATAAAATAAAAAGCTTGCATTTAAAAAAATTTTCGGCATGCGATTTTTCCCACCATGGGGTTAAAAATCACCAGGGGCCGAGATCTCCAGACCTTTTATTTTTTGCAGCGCAGATTTTTAGGGTACTATGCCCCTCACAGTAAATAAACATATGCTTTACTATTACATCATGGTAGATCCAGACAAGCCGCACCGTTGTAAGTTAGGTATTACGGGCAATCCTGACAATAGGCTTCGAGCATATAGGACCGCCAATCCTCAATGTTATTTTTTAAAAACGTATAGTATACCTGATCGATTACATGAGAGTAGGATATTAAGCATATTAAAGGATAGATTCACGGTACGTAGTGAGTATGTGCATTGTCATCCGCAGTTAGTGTGTAATATCATTGAGGGATATTTTGTTGACAATGATATTATTTTCTAGGTTTAAAAATTTTGCGTAGTAATTTTTTAGGGTTAGTATAGACCTTGGGTTTTTAATAAATACTCAATTATGCGCATATATGAGTTTAAGATTATTGATCGAGATCATAATGGGTATCTCATACAAGTATGTGATCCTAACAATACTTCTCGTTTAAGCAAAAAGCATAAGCAGTATGTAGTAATGGATTTAGAAGCGTGGGCTGCAAGAAAGGGAGTTGATTCTAAAGCAGCTAGCCGTGCTTTAGTTACAGGGCAGACAGTGAAGGGTACCAAGAACACCTATCGAGTAGGGCGTTATAGATTAGATGAAGATCGAGATGACATTATACAAACGCAGCAGCCTGCCGCTGCCAAGCCATCGTTTTTGCAGCGTTTATCTCGTAACAGATCTGAAGCAGCGGAGCAAGCTTGGTTAGACCGTTTACCGTTAGGAGTCAATATCGGTGATGGAGTAGAAGCTGTAGTATTTGAGCATAGTAGTGATCCTGCATTAATAGTCAAAGTTGAGCGGAAGCCCACTGATCCTACCAGTAATGCCTATTATCAGTATGTACGTGCCATACAGCCGTTAATGAGTAACAATCCCTATTTGCCCAGGATTTATGTAGCTGATTCTTTTAAAACCAGTAAAGGCATACGATTTGCCTATACCATGGAAAGATTGTATGATGCGTATGAAGCTGTACCGCATATTCATCCAGATTTATTTGCCAGTTTTGCCAATCGTATTTTTATCACGCCTATTGATTTGCCTACGGATCATCATAGTTATAGTATTTGGACTGAGTTAGTGAAAGTGTTATCTCAAGCAGTTCGCCGGGGTGATTATAGTAATATACGTGATCGTAAGTTAGTACAAGCGTTTCAATTAATTGTTCGTTTAAACCATACCATAGATTTACATAGTGGTAATTTCATGATTAGATATACCAATGTAGGGCCTCAAATGGTAGTCACGGATCCTGTTATTAGTTCGAATTAATTTCTATATTGTTTTATCAGATCGGTAATGATTTCGACAGAGGGAGTATTGCTCAATATATTTTTAATTTTTTTAATTTCTTCGATAGGCAAGTCCCACCATTTTAATTTTAATAATAGTTTTATAATATCTTCGCCAAATCTATTTCGTATAGTTCTAGCAGGGTTTCCTCCTACGATTTGATAGGGTAAGACATCTTTAGTCACTAAACTTTTAGATCCGATAATTGCGCCATCGCCTATGCTAACGCCACTCATAATAGTGACATCGTATCCTATCCATACATCATGACCTATAATTACATTTCCTTTACTATGTGGGTGACCTATAAAACGTTCTGTTCCTAATTCTGATTCATGAATATGTCCAAATGGATATGTCGTAATCCAATCTGATCTATGTTCAGCTCCTAAAAATACTGTTAATGGGGGAGCAATAGAACAAAAATTTCCTATAGTCAAATTTTTTCCTTCCCCTGCTTCTTTAATTAAGATATTTTCACATCCATAGCTAAATAAGCCGTAAGTAATTTTACTTTTTCCTATATAATATTCCATACAATTTCCTATATATAAATCTGCACTATATGGTCACTATATTTAAGTAAGAATAAAGTGTGTTTAGGGCTATTGATATCGAATTCGTAGTATTTAAACCCGCCGGGACCTTGACTATGTAACCAATCATCGCTAATAAAATAGTCAGCAGATTGTTTTATAATAGTGCCTGTTAGAGGATCTTCTATATATTGAATTTTCATTTTACACTACCCGAGTGATTATGATTTTCTATATGATCGCTGTATTTAAGCAAGAAAAGGGTATGATCGAGACTATTTTTATCGAAACGATAAAGAGTTATTTGGTATTGTCTAGCCCAATCATCTAGATAGCTATGTGCGGGATCTATTTTTATTATTTTTCCATTAAGTTGTTGAGCATATATAATTTGTGTTGTCATAGTTTATTCCATTATTCCCGGTTCTATATGATTGCTATATTTAAGTAAGAAAAGGGTATGTTCAGAGCTATTTTTTACAAACCGATGTAGGATTAATTTATTATGTTCTATAATTTCTGTTAGATAATAATGTTCCGAATCTGCTTGTATAATCTTTTTAGATTGAGGATCTTCTAAGTAGCATATTATCGTATCTATCATACGTTCGATTATACTATATAAACCGCCATAGGTCAAGATCTCCATGGTATGGAAAATTTGCGTAGCAGATTTTTAGGGGTAGTATAGGTCTGGATTATATTGGTATATAATGGTTGGAAAAATCTGCGCTCCGATTTCTCGAAGAAGGGTGTTAGGCGGGGAGCCCCAATCGTATGATCTGTTCTTTAGAAATTGCCAATGCCTTGTCGGGAGGCATAGTACCATATCCGGGTGGTTTAATAAGACTTAGAGCTGTGGTGATAGCCTTTTCTAATTTAGGATTATCAGTGTATAGACTACAGTTCATAAATTTTCTAAATCTGTCGTATCCTTGTCCTGGTTCTTGTTCGACAGTGTACATCAATATTATAATAGTAAGGATAGGGGAATCATAAACGGTCCAAAGAATATCAGTGGCCTTAACATTATCGTAACCATCATATAATGTACCTTCGTCAAGAAAGCCACTCCGATTCCAGTTTATAGATAAATGGTAATGGCTCATCAAAAATTCTATAAAATCTTCATGAGCTGCTCTTAGATTTTCGATCCATTCTGTACTCTCTTTTATTTGATCTTCAATTTCATCTAACTCATGTTGAGTTGATTCGATTTGTCTTAAAATAAAATCATTAGGATATTTCCATATTGATTCGTTAAGTAGTTGAGAGATCTTCATGATTATGAATATTTATTTGTTCAGCTTCTTCGATTCTCAGAGCAAATGTAGAGTTATCAACACGGACAGCTATAGGGCCATTAAATGGTGCTCGAGCTATAACAGTTACTCTAGCTCCCGGAACGAACCCGATTTCTTGTAGTTGTTGTGCTTGTTCGCCGTGTACAGATTCAATGATTGCTTGTTTATTGTTTTTTATGTTGCAGAGATTCACAATTTTAGAATGGAGGGCCTTGTGTTATTGCTAAAATTGTGCCTTTTAGTTCTTTTTCAAACATTTTTAAATCTTCAATATCCTTAGTTCCCACGGAAAACATAAAGGTAATTTCTTTTTTGCTTAAACTGTCATGGCTCTGTTCTGCCCATATTCCCCAACCATTTTTATTGTTCACAAATGTTTGAGTAACAGTATACGCACCATTTTGATGCACTGTTATAGTAGAATACCCCCAGTCTGGAGAAAAATCATATTTTTTTAACAAATCATCAAATTTATCGCTTATAGATTGTTTATCTGTCGAATAGTTATATCTTATTGGATAACAATCGGCTATTTCTTTATAAGTTGCATTAAAATGATCATATATTTCCTTTGTAGTACTGTTATCTAATAGTTGGGTGTATATATAATCTGAAATATTAGAGCCCCATAAAAATGATTCTTTTATAGTTTTTTTGATTTTGATTTCTTGTATATCAAAAGACTGAGGAAGTTCATGTATTCTCATATGGATATTTATTCTCTAAATGGGCATAAATAATTGTAAACAAACAAGGGTTAATTATGTCCGATATTAATTTAATAAAATTATTAAAAAGTAAATTAGATTTTCTAGAGGAGGATGCGGCCTTCGAATCTGCACTTAGAGAAGCGGGTATTTTTGAAGAAGTAGAATCATTATTTGAAGCTAGTCCTTTATTAAAGAAATTCGGTACAGACCCAGAAGGTTTAAGATTAGCCAGATACCTTCATAACGTATTACATATAAGTGACCGTGCTACGATGATATTTTATCGACATAAAGACCATCCTAAGAATACTAATTTAGAAGCATATGATTTTAAACTTCATTATGATAATTTTATTGTTTTTCACGGGCCAAATGGTTGGGCTGCAGTTAGACCTAAACAGGAATGGCTGGAACCAAAATTAGCGGCGTTAAGACCGGATCAATCTTTTAATCCTAGAGCACAATCTAGACATGATCTACAACCATATATAATGTATGCGTCTGTTAAAAATCATGATGATATTATAATTCATGAGTTTCAAGCCACACGTCTCGGCCGTTATGGTGCATTAGAAAAGAAAGATCCTAAAACAGGTGAGCGTTTAATTAATGTTGCAGACGAAATGAAAAAATATGTAGGTTTCGGTAAGCCGGATGAAATGTTAGTTTATAGATTAGAAGTTAGAGAAGATCCATCATTAGGTGATCTTCCTGATGCTCAATTCAGTGGACGACGTAGTAGAACGTTAGGAGCTGCAGGTCCTAGCGTACAAAGATTTAAAGTCAAAGCACGATCAAAAAATCGAGATGCCGGTGTGGAGAGTACAGAAAGTAGATTAGTTGATAGAACACTTAGATTTGCTCCAGTAGTAATGAGAGAAGTCCAATCGAAACTAGTTAACTCACGCGCGGACGGTGAAACTACTTCAAAATATGATGAGTATGAAGGTAAACTCGGTAGTGACGAATTTAAAACAGTATGGACCAATATGTTACAAGAAATATTAGGTTCAGAAGAATTTATAACTCAATTCCAAAAGAATCTAGAAATTTATAGAAATTATCTTCCTAAAGATAAATCTTCAGATAGTGATCTAATTCTTAAACTATATGAAAGTCCTCCATTTTGGGTATTAGTTGACGAAGGAAAAATGATAACTCCGAAGCAAGTAAAACAACTTATTTTTGATGATAAATTAGATTCGAAATATCATACATTAGCTTTTAGAAAAGATTCCGTAGCAAGTGATGTAGCTAACGATTTAAATGAGAAGTGGAATAAAGTACATAATCCAACAAACGATAAAAAAATACTACCGCCTTATACAGTAGAAAAGTTTTCTTTACCAGAAGGCAAAGTAATAATGTCAATCATGAAGTTAGTGAAAGAAAAAATGTATGAAGCGGTACAGGACTAAAATTAATACTATTTTTAAAATAGATTTATAAATATCTGATCGTTTAACATCAATTCTCTAATTAAAGCAAACATACCTTTTGCTCCTGCGCCTTGATATTTTGATATAATATCTTTAATTTCCTTAGGTAGTTTATCAATATTATCTATCGTTACAGGAGCATATACGCCATTAGATTTAGATAAATCAAATAATATAGCTTTCATTATTTTTGTCTGCGGCACTACTTTTAGAGTTTTTACTAATTTAATCTCAACTCGATTAGCCAGCTCGGGAGGAGTTTTTGTAAGATCATTAGAGATTTTTGGGCATTGAGTTAGATCCAATGTCAAAAGCTCTGCATGCCCTGGAAAATCAATGATTGACTCTAGTTCATCGTGTCTAGTCAAAATTAACTTTGAACAGTTTACGTTAAATCCTGATAAACTTTTCATAGGAATACTTCGTAATAGAAACTCTCCGGTCACTAGTATTTTATCATCAGTTGTTAAATCAACCAGCCCCGGTGCCATCATTAATGAGACGTTTCCGTTAACACGCTTAGGAAAGTTTTTGAGACTATTAAAATCAACTGCCACTGATCCCATGACAACGTTGCCGTTTACTTCAGCGATCGGGTGTGGAATATGGTAGCCGCGAGCTACTTTATCAATAAATGTTATGTCGCCATCAAATATCCACCCGCCCTGCTTTTCGTTGTAGGTTGGGTCTTTAGAAAATTTAATAATTTTTTTAAAATCTTCTAAAATATTCTCTTGATTTTCATTTATTATTTTGGTTGTTTTCATATTATTTGTTTTCATTTTATTTAAATTCATCTTTATAAATGAGTAATGTTTTCAGGCATCTTTTGGGGATCTACGTCCATTTGTTTTACTAGGTCGTTAAAGTTATCATTATTTTTTAAAATTAAGTATAAGTGCTTACCTGCGGTAGTATAGACAGATAAAAAGTTTAGCCAATTATTATCTTTTCCCCAATTTTCTAAAATACCTTCATCTGTAAACATACATACATTATAATCTTTTTTCAATAATTTTTTTAATTGATCAGCCATTGATCTTGTAAACACAGTTCCGCCACTATATTGTGAATTAAGAACATCTTTCAAATTTAATTTTGCTGCATTTTTGGGAGGGTTTGCGAGTTCATCAAAGCTATTAACTCTAACTGCTTCTCCTTTTTGTAAGTTACAAGAATAGTAGTAAGCAGATTCTGTAAAGAATACTAATCCAAATCGAGGTTCAGCATCTTTTGCAAGAACTGATAATAGTTTTTGTACTTCGATTAATGCCTTATCAACCACTCCGTACATACTACCAGAAGTATCGACAACAAAACACATTTTATAGATCGGATCGAGTTCTTTATATCCCGGTCTAACAACGCTGCTGCCTGTCATATCTAACTCATCCGGAGCCCCGGCATTTCTTTTAGCAGGTTTGGTATAACTGAGATCTACAACAGTCGCGCCGCTTACAAAGCTCTTTATAATTTTTTGCCAAGGAAGTTTAGGTTTATAGTTTGTTGATATTTGTTGACTCTGTTGAGTTCCTTGTATTTCAGGCTTTCGATCATCTTCGTCTTTATCTTCTAAGTCATCACCTTGTGATTGTTTTAATTTTTCTTTAATTTTTTCCCATTTTTCTCGATCCTTTTTCTCTAATTCATCTTCTTTTTCTAAATCGTCATCTTCAGGGTCAGGTTTGTTATCTTCAGAATTAGATCCATCTCCGCCAGATACTGTAGGAGGAGGTCCCGGGGGAGGTGGTCCTGAAGGCCCATCCCCGGGAGGCGCCTCTTTGCCCTTAGGCGGAGGGGGAGGAGGAGTAGGCCATGGTTCGCAATCATCTTGATTCCACCAAGTCATAACGTTCCTCCTTTAATTAATTTATTTAACAATTCTTTAAATCTCGATTCTTCTACAGGTATTAAGATTGAATCACGATCTGAAATAGGAACATCATCTACTGTTATTTTTAAACCATCTTTAATGTCCATAATATCATCATATGTTAGCTCTCGTATTTTATATCGACATTGATCATCAACTTCTATTATTTCCCCAACTGCGCCTGTTCTTTTATTTTTTATCAGATGCCCTACTTGATATTTACATCCACTTCCACCTGGAGGTGGTGGAGGCGGTGGTGGAGGCGGAGTTCCTGGGTCTTCTGGTTTTTGCTCTATAGGTGCTAAGTACCTCAATGGATATACTTTTTTATTAATCATGTACGATTACCTTTTTTATCGCTTTCTTTTATATCTTGTGCTGTTCCTACTTTAATTCCGGGATATTCTTGTTGTAATTCTGGGATAGAAACCGGTATCACTTCATACATATCGCCAGGTTTAATACCTACTACTCTGCCGAATTCTCCTTTAATAGCTATTAACACGATATCGCCGAGTGCTGGTTTCCAAGGAATATTAGGCCCACCGCCCTGAGTATCGGGATTCTTAGGATCAGTGTGTTGATCATGACTATTAGTTTTTTCAAACCATGTGCGTAACCACGGAGGTAGCTTTTTTACTTCTTCATCAACAGATCGAAGTAATTTTATATAATTTGAAAATCTATCAGCATTTAAATCATCACTAAACATTCCCAAAGGAATCGGAGTATACCCTAACTTAGTTAATTCGTAGTTAATTCTAAAATCTTGTGCGAGATTATGTAACCTGTGTTCATATTGTTTATATTTGAGAGAGTTTCCGATATCACCGAATATAAAGTGACAGAGTTCATGCATTATTAAAAATTCAATATAACAATAACTGTCCGGAATGTCACCCCCATTTGACACATATATAGGTCTTGTAGGTTTAACATTTATAGTATCACCGAAATAAATTAACTTTTCCATGAAATGAACATTAAAGAAAAAGTTTCCGTCTTGTGATACAGCGGCAGTATCGACTAAATTATTGTACTGTTGATATTGTTTATATGTAGATGGTATTAATATAGGGTGAAGTTCGCTAATTAATTTTTTATGTAAATTTTTATCAACTGATTTCAAAGGGAAAAACCCTTTTGATCTCTTTGATATTTCTTGACACAATCTAATAAATGTAAGTTCATCAAAAGAAGACTTTAATTTCTCAGTAGGAATAGCGTCGACAATGTTCCAAATTGCGTGTTCTCCTACATTTTTAGTTGCAACATCATGTAAAAGTTTACTATACTGTCCTAACAGTTCAGTCATTTCCTGTTCGACTTTCAAAGTTTCTAACATGTCATTTACTGAGCTGCCAGTATCTTGAGCTATTTTATTAATAGCATCTAGAATATGAGGATCATCTGTTTTAGAAGTTCTAAAAGGAACCTCTCCTTTTTCCGATCTCAATCCAAACCTTGCTTCTTTAATTATATTTCTAAATTCGAAGAATCTCATATTAGCCCGAGGCTCCTGTAAGTTTAAGTACCTCGATCCAAAAACTAGCGATGTGTTCTAATTCAGCACTATGCGGGTCTTTATTCCATTTTGAATATTCTGGTTTTAATATATGTTCTAATATATCTTCTATCGGTTTATTAAAGTTGTTTAATGCTTCATAAGACCATTTTAATGTATCTACTCCTTCGTTTACACTTTTTAAAATTTTAAGAACTTGTTGAGTAAATTTATTAAAATCCGCTCCTGAGTCTTCGTATAGTTTGTCTAAATACCTTTCGAACTCTACATTAAATGTAGCTGGATCGAATCTTGACATATAGCCGTGCATTTCTACATTAGCTAAGGACTTGCTCTCTCCGTTAATAAACCGATCTAAGATACTTCCTAGATCAGTTTCTTTAGTATTTTTAATTGATATACTTTCATTAATAATATCTTCTATGTAGTTTTGAAAAGAATTTAAAAAATTAGGTCCTGCACCGGACATTCCCATATCTGTAAATTTTTTAGTTAGGAATGGTTTACAGACTTTAACTGCGTCTTTTGTAAGACTTGATTTAATTTCTTCTATATTTTCAGGTTCAAACTCTCCCCGTTCTTCCATGCTTTCAATTTCAAGAGACATTAACGCTACGAGGTCTTCATACATATGGTGTAAAGCTCTCGGGTCGACTCTTATCTCAATTCCGCTGCTGCCAGCTGCCCAATGAAATTCTTTTTCTGGTTTCTTTTCTCGAGTAATAAAATCAGCAGTAGGTAATTTTTCGAGAAAGTTTTTACCAATATCTAATGCATAAGATGAAGGTTTATATTCTGATTTTGCTGTTTGTGGGAAAATCACAGATCTCATAAATTCGATAAATTCTTTCCAATTCGCTGTTGAATGTATAATTTCGATAGCATCTCTAAAGTGGTCGGTCAGTTCCATAGTTTGGCTATCGCCGGGGTTCATTGTTCCGATAACAACGGTTCCGGGATCTAATTTATATTTTCCATTAAACTCCTTAGTTAAGATTAATTTTCTAAGGCTGTTAAAAACTCTTATATCTTTAACACGGTTAATTTCGTCAAATAAAATGGCAAATTTATATTTTTGATCTTCCCAGTCTTCATAAACTTGTTTAGCAGTTCTTCCTTGTAATTCACCTGCTTGTTCCCTCTCAAGTAATTGATTTTTATATTCTTCAACTGCTGATTTTAATAAGTTATGAATTTTATCATACAACAAAGGTTTACTAAATTCTGTTACTTTCTTAATTCGATTGCCAGTTTCTACATCTTCCGAATGAGGGATTCCGACCATATCGTCAGGATGAATTGTAGTGCAATTTACTACTGCAGTTCTCAAATTGAACCCAGTTCCATCGCCTTCATATCGATCTGCTTCAAGTTTTCCAACGATCGCAGTTTTACCGATTCCTGGCTCACCTTGAATAACCGGAACATATTTTTTAGAAGAACCGATCTCTATAGCGTTCATAACTACGTTGTTTAAAACAGTTCTCCATTTATCCGGTGAAAGCTGTTTGAAAGATGGATCCATACCACTTGCAATTGCAAGGTCTTTTAATATGTTTTGTAATACTTCAAACCCGCCTGATAGAGTTCTTTCTTGATTTTCAAACTGAGCCTTAATATGACTATAAGCTATATCTAGATCATCGCTTCCTTTTTTAAATGGAAACATATTATTCAAATAGAAAAGTATTTCACTCCACCGACGTGGGCTAGTTCTTATAACGTCGTTGATGCTGACATGTTCGTCTTTCATATTTTTAATGAAAGCATCTATAACTTCTGGTTTAAAATGAATGTTCTTTCCTACACCTTCAGCAACTGTATAATATAACCAATTTCCAAAAGTAGGAGCATCAAAATCTTGCGGCGCATATGCATGGTAACTCTCCGGTTGTTCTAGTGCTCCTGATTGATCTACCATGTTCGAAGCATAAATCGGATAAGTTTTGGGAGGAATAGGGTCATTGCCGATTTGACCATTTAATATTCCTCTTAATAAGGTTCTTATAGTTTTAGTTGTAGTTCTAAAATACTCATCTATGAATAATATTCTATCCCACTTTTTTCTAGCTTCATAAAGCTTTTTAGTTGAATATTTTTCTATATAAGCTTCTAAAAGCCCTTTTTCATAATGTCCTAGATTTTTTAGATGATTATCGTATTGGTCATCTGGTACTTTAGTTAGTTTATCAATTTCAGTAACTAGACTCGATTCCGCTTGTACTAGTTTATATTTCGATCTTTCTTTAGCTACTTGAGTATGCCCGTCATGTTTGACTCCGTTGTGGTCTATAACAATATATGGGATATTAATTAAATTTTCTTCTACCAAATGGGGGACTTCGATAATCATAGTGCCCATACCTAGCATTCTTCCTAATTGACTAACAAAACTAGTTTTACCTAGTCCGGTATCGCCTGTTATCAAAAATCTAGTTCTTTCAACCCCCGATCTGCCGGCTACCATGTTACTAAGTATTGATTTTAATAATTCAATATGTTTAGCATAATCAGGCGCAGGTATATTAGCAGGCATCTGTGCTTTCTGCTGTGTAGGCGGAACTAACGGTTTATTAGCTGCCGGTGATTGTTGTGTAGCTGGTTGTTGTTGTGTAGCCGGTTGTTGTTGTGTAGCCGGCTGTTGTTGATTAGGTACTGTATTTCCCTGTGTATTTTGAGATCCTGTTGTTGATCCGGGTAAATTATTTTGATCGATTGGCATGTTTTAATCCAGATTTATTATATTATTGTAAACGTTTGGTTGTGTGCGATTAATTCGTTCAAGCACTCTATCATAACCTTTACCTAATCCATAAACATGAGAATGAGATTCATTTTTAGAAACTGCTGGGGCTGCAGAAACACTTTCTACAACTTTTTTAGATTTAGTAGATTTTTTAGGTTTAGGTGCTTTATCTTCTGGGATTTTTACATCGGTTAAAACGTCATTGATGTTCATAATAGTTCCTACTAGCAATAAATTATTTATCTATATTAAATACAAAGAAAGCTATGTTTTCACACAACTTTAAACTTATACCATACTGGCAAATCGGCCCTATTATAAATCAATATGGGTGGATTATCTGTGCAGCCGAAATAGGCGATTCTTGGTTTTTAAAATGGAGAACCGCCAACGATCAAGAAGGATTTGCTTTTTATGCCGATCATGATGGGATCATAAAAGCAATTGAGCAGCTTAATCGACAAGCTGCTCACGAGCAAGGTGATTAGCTAATAACATCTTTACCTCACTAATAGCGTCTTCATATTTGCCCGGATGTACTTCTACAGCAATTCCTCCTGCAGCACGCCATTCTACACAATTGCTATGACGGTCATCAACTAAGATATCTCCCGGTCGACAATGAGTACATTTATCTTTAGCAAATGGGCCGAAGTGTACAGGTATCCCTGGAAAATGTTCTTGGGCCCATAGACACTTATCCCAAAATGCCCAATGAACATCATTTCCTTTAGGAACTGCTGTAAGGAATCTTACGTCCCATCCTAACTGCACTTCGAATGCTTTAGCTAACGAAACTAATGCTCCTGCTCTACCCATAACCGGAAGATCACGATACATTCTCTCATTAGTTGTAATTTTAGCCCAATCCGCATCATTATAATGAGAATTCGGATCTTCTTTTATATATCCTAAAATATCTTCTACACCTTTATTCCAATCAGCAATCACACCATCCATATCGAGATAAAAAGTATTTTTATTCATTTTAAACCTTTAATTAATCTTTTTCGCTATTTAAGTTCGCCAACATTGCGCGTATTCTACTGCTTTCAACTACTCCTTTAATTTTCGGAGCCGCTGTTCCCTGCGACGGATCTGGGTTTCGAATTTCACCAGTTTCTGTATCAACATTAGGGTCTTTAATAGTACTAGTCTTTTTAAACTTTTCCATAATATTACTTGTACTAGAATTCGATCTCTGTTGATTAAATGACTCTTCAGCGTCCTCACCCAAATCACTAATACGCAATGTATCAATGTTAAACTCTAAATCGACCTTTTGTCCTACACCGCTACTGCTGCGTGTTTTCATAAACTGTATCTGATAACGCCCTCTTTCTTTCATAGCACGGCTAGTAAAGATACCGATTACATTATCGGCTGTTTGAATCTTGCTTAAACCACCGGAAATATGACTATGATCAAACTCAATTTCTTCTACTGCTGCACGATTTAACTGACTTGCTGTAACTACTACCGTTTGCATTTCCATAGCCAAATTACGTAGTTCTTCACTAACATATTTGTCTTTAACAAATAGATCACTCGGACTTACTTTTATCGACAGAGGCATCATAAGGTCTAAGTAGTCCACTAAAATTATGTCTGGTTTTTTGCCTGTTTTGACCTGATATTCCTTCAAATAAGACCTTAAATCGTTACAATTTTTGCCAGACGGAAGATATTTGACCTGAATTTCAGCCGCCTTCTTTCGCATCATGGCTACCTTCAATTCTACGTCATCTAAGTTCTTAAAGACGTCTCTAGTAGCAGTTCCTGTTACCATACTATCAATACGCATGCTAACTAGTTCTTCACTAAGCTCAAACGTAAAATAAATGACATTAAGACCTGCTAGTGCAAAGTTTAATCCTTGATTTGCTAAGAATAAACTCTTACCGCCGCCGGATCCTGCACACCAAATATTCAATTCACCACGTTTAAATCCTCCATACAGTTTCCTATCAATACTAGGCCATCCTGTACTAACTTGTCCGTTATTTTCTTTTAGTTTCATCAACCTGGCACGCGGATCGGCCCAATAATCGGTACCCATATCACGACTCAGACTTACTTGTATTGCATCGCGAATTAACTTTTCCACTGGCCCATAATCGCCTGATTCGAGTAAATCACTGCTTTCGATGATAGCCCTCTCTAGACTTTTATGCCTACTAAAGTTTTCAAAATCATTAAGCAGCCAATCATAATTTTCTTTAGGCACAATTGCAGGAGTTAAATCTGATTTACAGTTTGCATTAATAATCGAGGATTCGGGCATGACTTTATATTGGTCTACATATTCAGTCATAAATTTTGCAACAGCTCGTAGTCGTTGATCAAAATTATCAGGATTAAAAATGTTCTGGCAACGAATAAATGTTTCAGCATCACCTAAAAACATTTCTAAATAGACTTTTTGAACATCATAACTATAATCGGTTTTATTTGCCATCAAGTTTCTCCAGTTTCTTTTTATATAATTCTATTTTTATCTTATTTTCTTCCTGGTAGTGTAATATTGTTGCCAAAGTATAGATCCGCCCATATTTCTTAACGGCATCTGAAGCATCTTTAATATCTTCTTCCCAAGGAGGCAAACTAACTGCCCAATTGTTATCTATCGCAGCTTTTAATAGTTTAGCCCCTGCTTTATCTCTATCAGGTACTACTATTACTTTTTTACCTAGCATATTGATTCTAGCACACTGAATTTCGCTAGGTTCATTAGTCATGATAGCAACACCATCTATACCTATTGCATCAAACTGTCCTTCTACAACTATAACATATTGTCTATCATATGTCTGCCTATCTAAATTAAAAACATATCCTGGCTGACTTTTTGATAGATACTTAGGCATTCCTTCTTTAACTTTGCGTCCTGTATATCCAACTAGCTTTTTTTCAAGATAGAATGGTATGATAACTCTATCTCGATAAGCTGCGGTTGCAGACCAATGCCAATCAAAATCGTCGATAGAAAACCCTCGTTTTTCTATATATTCCTTGCATAATAGAAAGTCAGGTTCATCGCAATCTAATGCTATCAAGTCTTTAAAAGAGTAACAATCTTTAGGAAATTCTTCTTCTTTTAAATTAAAATTAAATTCTTTTGTTTCAGGTGATATCTGATCTTTTTCTCTTATTGCTTCTAGAACAATTTTGTTTATTTCTGAATCAGGAACACCTAACCATTTAAGTAAATTTTTAGTATTCTTGCTAATCGGTTTGCCCGGGCTCCATCCTGCTTTAAATCCGCAATTAAAACAAGAAAAAACAAATCCCTCAGCAGTAAACATAATACCGCCACGCGATCTTATATCTTTACTTTCACCTCTATGTACGCAGCAAGGACTATTAAAAGAAATCCACCCACCACTGGTTGATTTTTTTTTGTTAGGCAAGAAAGCACGTAAGCTTGTCTGTATGAGGTTCATACAGAAATTTTAACTTCTATATAGCACCTTGTCAACAGTTCCGGCATATGCTGTATCATTATTTTGACCGGTTACTGGATTTTTAGCAGGGATATAACGTATTCGTATTTTTGAAAAAATCCCATTAAAATTTGTATAATCGATACCTGTAAACCCTGAATAAGTTTTATTACTAATTGTTGCATAATTGCCGTAAGTGGCAGGATCATTTTCCAAAGTGCCTTCGATCAATACTTGCCCTATATAATTGGTCATATAGACTGCAGCAGTATGCAGAGCAACATTTGATTTAAAGGCAGGATTTGCATTTAAATTTCCCGAATAATATTCATATTGTAATGCATTTGTATCTCTATTATAGAATTCCATAAATGCATTATTATCTACTTCTTGACTAGGAACCAATGTAGGAAAAAGATCGTGACGTACTTCGATAGTTCCTGCTATATCATAATAAGTGTTAGCATACGCCGGAACGTAGCTCCCATCGGTATCTAATGCTTTAAATCCTATTTTATAATAAACACTTTCGCATGCTTCTAAATCGCTTTCTGTGAATACTACCTGCCCTAACCCGCGAAGTAATGGAGTTACTCCGTCGTCTAAAATTATTATATTTTTTTGAATTAATGAACGTTGATTTACTTCATCAAATAACGACATCACGAAGGTTCCGGAGCTGACATTAAGTAATTTTTGATCACTATTTTTAAATTGAACTTGTATAGTGTTTTTAACACCTTTTTGTAGTTTTAATTGTCGTTGATACATAACTTGGTAAATCCTGTTATTATTGTCATCCAAATCTAATATGACTTCGAACAAATTTGGGTATAAATAGACTGGTAATTTCATATTACATATTTATGGTACATGACAACAACGAGAGACGACTTCCAACAAAATTTTCCATTTATGACCTGTATAAAATCGAAAGATATCGAATATATAGGCATTGTGCTCAATATAGATACGCATGTTGCTAGTATATATGATTATACTAGTATAAAATCCGAATCAGACAAGCAAAAATTGATCGAATTAGGTGAAATATGGTGGTGGGAAAGTAATAGACAAATTCCTATCAATATATTTCTAAAGAAAGAAATGATATTTTTTAGAGAATATATTAAAACGTTTAATGCAAAAGATTTAGAAATATTGTTCGGGCCTATTGTCAATTTAGGCGAAATTGCAGAAAAACGGGTCAAGCGTAAATCTATACAGCTAGTTCGTAGTGTTAGAAAGGTCAAGTAACACTTTTTCTTATCAAGTGCATTAGTTCATTAACTGTTATTGAACTGTTAGAACCTTTGCTGCTGTTTTGTTTGGCGTCGATAATTTGTAAATTAGCCGGATGATTTACTACAGATTCAGATAAACCTGCCTTGTATGCATCCCAAATGCTTAATTTATGATCTACATGATATGTTTGTTTTCCGAGAATATAACCTTGTTCTTTAGCCCATCGTTGTGCTTTTGATCTAATTCGTCTAGCATAATGTCTATAATCTTTAGCTTGATCAGGAGTAAGATCCCCCCATTTCTTTTTTAAAGAATCTTTCTGTTTTTTTGTAATAACTGGATTTTCTACACAATGTTTTAAAAAAGTTTTTTTAGTTTTTTCTTTTCTCTCTATAGCATCTTTCCATTGGTTAGAAACACGTATAGAATGTTTTTTAATATATTCCGGACAATGTTGTGCAATCTTTTTGCAGGTATATTTTCCATTGGTATTTAACATCGAGGCAATCTGCCCGCATCCATGATCACACAACTGTCCAGGTGGTATATGTTCATGTGTCTTTTTATGATAATGATACGTCGAAGGGTTATTAGATATATGCTCACAAAATTTACATTTACGCGGATAACATATTCCTGATTGGATCTTATTTGGGCATCCTTTTCTCGACATAGCAAATCCTTAGTATAATTTTATTTATACTAAGTTAAAAAATCACACTGTATTGTGTTCTAGTTGTTCACATAATAAATTCATATGTACAATAACTAATAATGAATAACTAAACGCATGGCTTTTTTTCCAATAGTATTCAGATTCATTATTATCCGGTTTCACCCAAATCTCGTTCATCACCGTAGTCCAATCTTTCCCAATCAGATAACGTTTCGCGGGGCGTATCATCGCAAGGACTGCAGCTAACTGTTCCACTGAAGTCGGGCAAGTCTTCCTCAGCACATCCCCGTGCCCCTTTAAATGAAATAATAGATTTACGAATTCGTCTCGAAGTAAAAGTTCCCATAATGGCTCCTTATTCATTAGTTCAATTAAATGATCTTCACTTTTAATATCTTTATATATGCTAACATTTAAAAAATCTAATTTAAAATACCCACGCTTTTCCGCGTTTTCGTAATCAATAGTAGCGATATTAGTTATCGGATTCGCAGGTATTTTCTGTAGATATATACCGGTATTGTGTTTCTTTAATTCACCGCGCTCAATACGAGCAGCAGAAATATGAGGAATTTTTGATAAGATTTCTTCACGATCTGCAAAATCAATATCAATATCCCCTTTAATATTCATTCAATACCTGCTTCTCGGCAAATTTCTTTAACTAATTCTACATCAGCTGGATTCTTTTTAAAATGATTAATCCAAAATGGAATATCAAATGCTGGAGCAATTAATTCTAAATGTTCATCATTTAAAGTTTCAACCATTTTCTTTCCACTTTTTGAATTTAATATAACCCACGGTGATATATTGCCATTACGTATATCATGTACTGCTCTATTATGATTTACGTAATTAAAATAATGATTAAACTGTGCTTGACTGAGATCCCCCCATTCCATCATAGTTTGTAGTGATCTTTGTACTGCTGATTCGACTGGTTCAGTTTTCAACATACCATATAGATAATTCTCATATAGTTCATCTTTGCACCAATGATCTAATTTTACACCGCTTTTAATTACATGTTCTACAAATTTTTCCGGATATAGAGGATTTATGTTGTTTATAAAACTTCCAAATTTAACAAAGGCATTATAGTAAGAACTCTTACAAAAATCTTCGTAAGTTTTAACTTTTCTAGCATTCTGAGTTATTTGATAGAATCTATTATATGCTAACAACCCTGTTTGAACACGTTTTTCGTCTTTCTGTAAAGCCCGTCTTTTATTTTCGCACATATGCGCGATAAGAGTGTTTTCTTTCATAAAACTCTTATTGCAATGCACACAAGTAAACGGCTGTTCTACTAGATCTACCATTAAAAATACCTACTACCGGGTTGCCCAGATTCATTACTACCAGTACATTTGTTGCGATGATTAGTAGCTTTAGGGCACCTCTTATTTCCACATTCGGGACATAATATTATTCGAGTGAGGTATAAAGGAAATTGACTAAGAGGGTCTTTAATATCATCATCGATGATGCATTGATAGCACTCGCAGACATCTTTGATATTATTCATATTCTTTCCTTTGCTTTTTATCAAATCCCATATTATCGAATAGTTCTTTGATATCTTCTTTAGTCATCAAGGCAGCTAGCATTTTAACTTCTTCAAGTTTCATTGCAGGATTAAGTTCGGCAATTAATTTTTCGATTTTAATTATCTTTTCTTTTTTTCCTTGTGCTAGATAAGGATGATAGAATCTTTTTCCTATACCTACACTAGCCATTAACTTCCATAAAAGTGGTTTGTGATCTTTACTTAACTGCCAGTGATTTTTATTGACTAATTCATTAGTCATTTCTACAAACCACTCTTGTATTTCTCTATCATTAGAATCAACATTACTAATATAACGCATCAATACATAAGGGCTAAGAGATTTTTGTTCCTCAACAGTAAGCTCGTCATAAAATTTATGATCCCGAGAATCAACCGCAGCAAGTTCTCTTTTAATATCAAGCGCCATGATCTTTTCCTAAATAATAAATTAATTTAGCATGTTCTAATGCTAAACGCAATGCCTCATTCTTTTTAGCCGCCCGTCTAATCTGACCCCATAATTTATTTTCTTTAATAGCGTCAATAATATCTTCTGGTTTATCTTCGCTCTCTACTACAGTTCGATCACTAGTTCCGGCAATTCTAGCATAGGTAGTTTTACCGCTATCGGGACTTTCGAAGATTATTTTAATTTCTTCATTCTTCATTTTACCAGCATTTTGTATAATCTAAAATTTCACTTTGTCTACTAACTTCTTTGACAAAGAAAGAACAAATAGGCTTTTCTCCCGCATGTAACGGAGTTGTTAATAGTTGACCAGGTTTCATTTTTGGAAAATACCATTTAACTTCTCGATATACATCAATAATATCAATATCTAAAAAGTTTGGTCTAAATGAAGTTAAGGGATTAAAACAAAAAGTTTTAAAACCTCGATCATTCAAGCTAGTTAGAGGCAATACTTCGAGATCCGGGCCTTCCGGATCACCGACTATTGTGCACCAATCCAAAGGCATTGTGATTTTATAATCACCTATTTGTAATACAGCAGCAGGTGATGTAAAACTTTCTAGGAAGATTAAAGGAATAAAGAAGTAATCAGCATTTGACGGATCGCTGTTATCTAATACGCTAAATCGCATATTATCGTCTACTTCTTCGGGTAGATCATTAAGATAAAAAGTTCGGTTTTCTAATGTTAATATTTGCATAGTTAATAGTTTAACTGATTCTTTCTAAACTCGTCAATAGCAATTTTGTAAATTTGGTCTTCTTCTTGAATGATACTAGGTGGTACGTGTCTAGTACTGGTAGCCCAATCAGTATGATATAATAAATCTGTGATTACATAATTGGTTCTACCTCGAATTAAACATGTATCAAAGATCCAATTGTCACCGTAGTAGATTTTTAAAGAATCTGGAATATTAACCCACCAATCTTTGTGAACAAACATCAAGCATCCGAATCCTAATGTATTTTGCCCGACCCACGGAGTTATATCAATGCAACCGTACGATATAGGCGGATCATTAGAAATACCTATCACTCCTGTTTCTTCTAATGATAGTTGATTAATTTTTTTAAACAATTTTAAATCAAATACCATGTCATCGTTTAATAAACAAATTTGTTTATTATTTGCAACGCTAATTCCCATGTTCCACGCTGGGTTGACTCCGATATTTTCTGTAAAATTATATATTTTAATTTTATTATGAGTTAAAATTGCGCAGTTCTTCGGAAGATCGTCCCAATTATTATTAATTAAAATAATCTCGTCAACTAGATCGTAATCTACAAGATCTTCTAAAAATCTTAAATTAGCTGGATATTTCCATAACGTCGGTATAACTACCGAAAATTTATTATTCATTATAATTAACCTTTTCTATTGTAAATGGATATTTTGCTTCTTTATAAAACCGTTTTCTTTCGGTTAAATGTCTTTTGGCAAATTTACTGGCAGCAGTTATATCCCAAATTTGTACAAAATCTTTGTCTTCTGCTTTTCGAATCCCTCGTCCAATACTTTGAATAACTCGAACAAACGACTTGCCGGGTTCGAGCAGTACAAGATTAAAAATACGGGGAATATTAATACCAACAGCGGCCACACCATAAGTAGCCACAATAATCTTATCATTGCTAATAGCAACTTCATTGTATTCTTCCTTACGATCTTTGGTTTTAACCGCACCGGATACAAACGCTACGTTAGATTCTGTCATTTTTTCTAACTTTTCTTTAAGCATATGCCCGCATTCGATTCTATCAACTAAAATTAAAGTATTTCCACTTTCTGAAATTCCTTTAATAATTTTACTGATAAAATCTATTCTTGGTTCATTAGTTACCAAATATTTTAATTCTTCAGGATAACTTCCGAATTCCTTCCATTCTCCTGTCTGTATAATATTTACATGACATTCACTAAGAATACCTTTTTGCTGTAAATCATGTGCGCTAACACGACCTACTACTTCACCTAAACTAACCTTAATATTTTGAAAATTAATTTCTTCTTTGGGTACAGTTCCAGTTAGGCCCCATCGTATAGGAGTATTTCTTAAATTCTGTGTTAACAATTTTTTAAGTACATCGGCTTTGGCCATATGTACTTCATCGACTATAACAGTGCTTACTCCTTCTAGGAATTCTGCTAAGGTTAATAGTTCATTATTTTCTTCAAAACTTTTAGACTTTTTATCTAAAATATTAAGACTTTGCCAAGTGCAAATTGTATGGGTTTTATTAATGTCTTTCCTATCTCCGTAGTAAACTCCGACGTCTAATCCTACGTTAATAAAATCTTCTTCTGTTTGTTCTACAAGACTTTTATTAGGAACAATGGTAATAGTTCGACCGTATTTTTCGCAGATTTTTGATAAAGTTGCGGTCATGATTGTCTTACCAGCACCGGTTGCGACTTCTTGTAGTGCTTGCGGGTTTGCTAAGAAATTATTTACAACTTCTACTTGATCATCGCGTAATCTAATAGGTTGGCCTTCAAAGCGATGCCCTTGAGGCCAACTCTTGTCACCCCAAAATTCTTCTGTAATTTTATCAAATTCTAATGAAGGACTTTTTCTTAAATCTTCAACTTCAACATAATAGTTTTTATTTTCTAATTCGATTAAAATCTTATCTAACATGTTTAGATATGTAGTTCCGCCGATCCCGAAGAAACTCACAGTCCCATCCCAACGACCTAATCGATAAGATGGCCTAAATCTAGCAGTCGGATCGACTATTTTAAATTTCTTTACTAAGTCTTTACGTGTATCGAGATCTAACCCTTCGATTTTTACATTGACTTCGTCTTTAATAATAATCTTACACGTAGACATAATTCTTATCTCCATAGATCAAAGGGTTTATTGTAACAACGTTATGATGGGTTTTCAAGAACTGTTGTAAACTAAAATGTGCTGATGAATTTGCTCCAAAATTAATTACCAAATCAAATTCTAATTCTGATTCCAACAAAGGTTTAGGAACTTTAACACTGATAAAAACAAATTTTATTTGTTGATCTAATGGGTTATTTAAAGAATTTCTATGTATAAATTCGTTGCAATTTTGCAAATCTGAAGATTTTTCTAATCTAAACATAACCGAGCATTTTTCAAAATTATATCCTATTTCTTTTATAAATTCATAACTTTGGTTAAGATATTTAAATTCTTGTCCTCCCGGAATTACAAAGAGTATTTTATCATAAGTGCAAATAATTTTTTCTAGCTCTTTTAATTCAATCTTGCGTGTTCTAGAAGCAACCTGAGTTCGATAATCGGATTTTAAAAATGATTTTAATAAATCATTATTAATATCTTCTAATTCTTTGTTAATTTCTTCACTCCAGCAAGTTATTCCATATTTTTTTGCAATAAGTAAAGATTCTAACATATCATCGAATGAACAGATTGGAATATTTTGATGTACATTTTTAAAAATAAATTTACCTGATTCATCTTTTACCACCATCGGTATATAATATTCCATACTTTCTTGAAAAGTAGTTATTTCTTTATAAAATTCGATAAATTTAGAATCCTTTTTAAAACCCTGTAAATTTGAAAGAAAAAGAATATTATGCTCCGTCAATGAAAATTTCCATAGGCGTAGTTCTTGATCCCAATAGGCGGTGCGATATTCGAAAGATTTTGAATTATTTTTATAATCCCTAAAACGAGAAATAAGCTCGCTATCATAAGGAAACAATACATGGATGAAATATTCACCGTTTGATTCTTTGACAATTTTAATTTCTTTATCATTAGAAATTACTCGTTCTTCTAATCTATATTGAGGATTTAGAAGATAGGAATCAATATCTGTAGAAAATTCTAAAGAAAGAGGTGAAGAATATTTTTTAATAAGTTTTAATGATAAACTTTGCTGTTTTCGAGTAAGACCTTGGTTTGTTCTGCAAATTTGTTCAGATAAACTGGTAAAGAACATACGGTCATTAGTTGACATAGTAATTAAACTGGAAAATATATAATTTCCATTGCAGGCGAGTCTATGAATTAAATCTTCGACATATAAAATCATACGCTCGCATCCTCTAGTCCAGCTGCTCTTAATTTTACAATATTAGTTATTTGCCATTGTTTTTGATCAACAGCTTTAATTATCCCTAACCATTGATTTCTTAATAGAGCAAACTCGTTAATAATCTTTTCCATGTCGACTACATCGGCCTCGCCGTCGACATATTTTTCAACATCTCTAGAACTCAATGAGCGTTGATAATTTTCAAGATATTTTTTAAATGTCTTACTTCTTACTCGGCGAAGCTCGATGTTCAGATATTCTAATACAGCTTCGATTTCTTGTAGCTGATTAAATCTCTGTTCTACAATTCCCGGAAGTTGAGAAGCAGCTTTTTCTACATTACCTTGTAGTTTAACTTCTTTCTTTGCAGCGTCTAGTTCTTTATAAAAATGATCGATGCAAGCGGGAAGGTGAGCAAGATCCTTACTCACCTTTGCGTACCAAAGAGGCATTAGAAATCCTCGTCGTCTTCAAACGAATCGTCTTCGTAATCGTCCTCTTCTTCGTCGTCACTATACTCAATTACTTCAGTAATAGCATCATCGAGATGAGTATCGTATCCGATATATGCTTCAAGATCTTTAGCTCGAAATTCTTTTCCAAGCAAATAATCGACATATTGCTTTGCAGCAGTATCTTTATTTTTTTCTGGAATATATTCTTTAAATGTATCCCAAATTTCCATAATCAAACTCTCATCCATTGTCTTCCTCCATTGCATCCTCGACTGGTTCTTCTGCTCTAATTACCGACTCATCCCATTGATCCATAATAAGTTTTAGCTTATCTTCGGTCCAATTTTTGCGGAATTCAGAAATAATTTCTCCAGTTTCTCTGTCTGTATAAGCTAGTTTATTACCTACTTTAAATAGTACACCCATCTTCTCAAACATGTCAACGAGCCCAGATGTTGGACTCATGCCTGTTGAATACGGTATTTTAACTTGTACGCTTTCAAATGGTTTAGCATAGCGTGTTTTTACGACCTTACACGCCGCTCGAATACCTAAAACGTCCGAAGTTTTATTACCATCTTCATCTTCTTTAAGTTTGAGTTTCTTCATTGAAACTACGATTGAACTAGCAAAGATAAATCCTTGTCCACCGGAAATTTTATCATCTGGATCAAACATATCCTGCGATGCATAGGTATGATTAGTAGCAACCAACCCTACATTATATGCACCAAACATGTTAACACAGTTAGCAACCAGTGCCTTAAGTGCTTTTGCTTTACGACCCATATCGCCTTTCATATCACCGGCTTCGAATTGGTTGACTTCGGTTGGAGTCATTAAAAATCCTAAGCTATCAACGACAAACAATACCTTTGCTCGATCTGCTTCAGGCATTGTTTTATATTCTGCCATAAACTCACTAATAGTTTTGCCAACATCATCAATCATAGCCATATTAAGTTTAAGCAACTTATCTTCGGTAGTTTCTACGCCTAACTTATGTAACCATGACTCGTCCAAAGCATTTTCACTATCAATTAAAATAACGT
>Ga0208379_1000094_pt1 | contig 41409 bp, 38 predicted proteins | sample CryBogCBE02Aug07_FD_184559 | JGI IMG/M metagenome (GOLD analysis project Ga0208379, IMG submission 184559) | Freshwater microbial communities from Crystal Bog, Wisconsin, USA - CBE02Aug07 (SPAdes) | ecosystem: Environmental > Aquatic > Freshwater > Lake | place: Crystal Bog, Wisconsin, USA... | reverse complement strand
TGCATCTGCGACAAGGGAGAGAAGGGCGGCTGGTGGCTCTTTGAGATCTTCCAGCGCGAGCTCAAGATGCGCAATGTGAAGATCGAGCAGTTCGGTAACCGTCTCATGCTCAGTAATCAGGACATGAGCTTCCGCGACGAGGACATCAACATGTTCTACAATGCGACGGACGTGGGTGTCAGCTCGGCGGACGGTGAGGGTTTCGGTCTCTGCCACTTTGAGCAGATGGGTGTCGGTGTTCCGCAGGTTGTGCCCGATATCGGCGGTTTCAAGGAGTTCTGCTCCGATGATAACACTGTGCTCGTGAAGCCGACGGAGCGCTACTACATGCCGACCGCGTTCAGCCCTGTAGGTGGGGAGTGCCACGCGGTCACGCCGCACGATCTCTGCCTCGGCATGGAGGAGTATCTGCTGAACTCGGACAAGCGCGAGGCTCACGGAAAGGCGGCGCGCGAGAAGGTGCTGACCTACACGTGGGAGCGGGCCGCGGCGCCCCTACTCAAGCAGCTCAAGCGGGCTCTTGAGGATATGGAGGAGGCTGCTTGAATTAAGTAACAATAATATATAGAATGACAAAGGGAAATACCATTATCGTAACAGCAATAGCCCTTTTATTACTTGCACTTGTTGTCTCCCGGTTCTATCCCTTTTCCGAAGGGTTCCAGGCCTCAAAAGATGATCTCTGTGCCACCCTGAAGAAGGGGAAGGCCGATATTCAGGCGCAGCTGGACCAGGCGAATGCGACGATCGCCGATGCTACGGCCCAGATCACAAAGATTCAGGCCTCTCTGAATGATATCACGACAATGAGCAGCTCTTTTTCTTGTTAAGAGAATATAGAATAATGAAGAAGTCTGCCGTGTTTTATGGAGTTGTTGTTGCTGCCACCTTCTTGTTAATTGGAATCGCCTGGTATTTCCAGAAGCTGATCCAGGGGTTCACGAATCCTGCTCACAAAGCTCTATCTGATGCTTTCCAGGATATGTCTCCCGATAGAAAGAAGGTCGTCTGTCAGACACTGACGGATCAGATGGCCAGTTTTTCTGAGTTCAAGACAAAGACAACACCCGATCAGTTAACACAGCTCAACGAGACAATTGCCACGGTTCAGTCACAGATTGATGCGCTAGGATGTGCTTCTCTTACATAAATCTTTAATTAAAGAATAAACTAAAGAAACCCAACTGTGTTGTTTTTCTTTAGAAATATCTATGAATAAATAAGAAGACAACTCATGAAGAGTAATATAATAACATTACTTATACTAGTTCTTCTAGTATTTTTTTCACTTTTTTATATATGGTTTACAAAACAATCTACAAAAGAAGGCTTTCAATCTATTGATACAAGTGGAGGCCTTCCACAGGATGCTGATAATCCAAATATAACAAGTGCGCAGATCTTCGGCGGAATCCCCCAATCTGCCAGTATCTCTATATTTAAAAAAGCTGAATTTAATGCGGCAACCGCGAACCCAGATGCAATACCTATCGCTACAGGAGACCCTAAGACAGGAGCTGGAGGCGGTCCTCAGATTACTCTGAGCACAATACCTGATGTTGCCCCTCCTCCTGATGACATTGAGGCTATATTAAATGCAGATACAGAAGGATTCATAAATCCCCCAAGTAATGTTATAGGTTCTGGAGTTGGCGCTGCAGCAGGAAAGCTGGGTCTGAACACGGATCCGAATTCCGTGTCAGGGCAGGCGCAACAGCAGGCGCAGGGGCAGGTCCAGGAAAAAGCACAGAACGCCCTTGATAAGGCGAAAAGCAAGGTTATGAATAAACTAAAGAGCACAAAGATTGGCGCAAAATTATCAAATGCTAAAAAAGTTATTGTAAAAGGCATTGAAAAGGGTGTCAAGAAAATAGAAGGAGCAATTGCGAATAAATTGGGTGGCAAAGCCGCGGCAGGAATGTTCAAGAAAATCGCCGAAAAGGCTTTGGCAAAGATTGGAATTGGCCTCGGTAAGGCGGCTGCGACAGCGGCTCCTCTTCACACGAATCCTGTTACTCTTGCCCTCGGTATATTCTTAGATATTGTTGGCGCAATAGGCCTCAGTCTAGGTGTTGTTCTACCTTTAGCACTAGCCAATGGAAATGCTACGTGTAAACCCGGCTGGAGCACTTTATCTGATAATTGGCCTTCTATGCTTGATAATATACCTCTCGTCGGCGACATTATGAGCCCCATAGCCCCTTATCTTTGCTTTTTGAATGCGTGCGAGCCTGGTGAACAAGAAGATGCTGGGCTCTGCTATCCGCAATGCGATCCTGGTTATGATGGCGTAGGACCTGTGTGCTGGACACATCCTACAAGTATAGGTGTTGGCGTAATGAAAGGGTGTGCTCCAGGATGGCACGATGATGGCGCCTTACTCTGTCAGCAGCCCTCTGATCGGATATGCGGCGATGATTGTAGTAAACCATGGGATAACTGTAGAAGACGTGCTCCAGGATGGCTAGGAGGAGGTTGTATTGGAGGTTGCCCAGAAAGTTGCTCTGATATATATGCAGATGCTAGCAAGTGGATTGGTAAATTAAGCAATGATTCGCGACTCTCATGCCCTGCTGATCATCCAGATCTAATAGAGTTAGTTCCAGGTGTCCTTCCACTCTGTTATCAACAATGTCCTTTAGTGGGTGGAAGCCCCCAAACAATTACAACAAACTATCCTGTATATATTAAGAAATTACCTACGCCCAATGGAGATGCTGCTCAAAAGGCTATCCTAGATGCATCAAAGAATCCGAATACAACTGCAGATCAGATTGCAACTCTCCAGAAAAATATACAAACCGCCGCATCACTTGATTCTGTGATACCTCTTCCTGCGAATGCACCCTATATCCGAAATCCAGCTGGACCCCGTATTGGATCAGAACCTGCGGTTGCTCCTATACCCTCTAGACGCTGGCCTGCTACCGAGACACCTCAATATACTGACCTTGTGGCTGGCATTGAAAATGGGCGCGTCGTCTTTTACAGCGATTCATTGGGAGGATGGCAAACGTTTGAATCTATTTTTGGAACCTATGGAACCAAGTTAACGGCGGACAAGGTTACTCCTATTAAAGTATCTATGACATCAGTTGGGCCACAGATTATTACGAGCCCAAATGGAGTTTTATATAGATGGAATTCTACTAAGTCTGAATGGGAGCCAAATGGATGGGGTAATTTCAAGGATCTTGGTGCCGTCAGTAATGATTTTACATGGCTGATGGGAACAAATGATCAATGCTATTACTTCCGTTGGCCAAATAATAAGCGTGGCGCTGGATCTGGCGGTGGGGGGCCAGAACAAGGATGGTATGGTATGATTGGTGTCGGTGCTAATGATACAGGCGACGTGAACAGAGATCATGGAAATTTTTTTACAACAAATTCATCAATGTGGCATGCAATGTTCCTTGACTGGGAGCATCGTTACATGTTTGGCAATGATAAGACAATTGATCCAGTTGGTATGCAGGGTCATAAAGCAACTGATCTCGCAGTCAGCCAAGACGTAGTTTCTCCTGGAAAGAATAATTTTATGTATTATATTTCATCTGATAAAGGATATATCTTTGCCGCGGGAGGGCCAAATGAAAGTGATCTAGCGACAACACGAAAACAGATAAAAGGTCCTCTTCCTGGAACAGCAATCACTTCAATCACTGCATCCATTGGATTTCCCAAATCTATTTTATATGTAATTTCAGGTGGAAGATTTTTTAAGGGAGTCCCTCCTACAGCTCCCACCACGAATCCTAATCCTAAACCTATGCCATGGCCGCCTCTGCCACTAATTATGTGCACACCAGCAGACGGTTTCAGAAATTATGGTAAGATTGAAGGTTTTGGAGGAAAGGGGAATTTAACTTGTAGTGTAAATGGTCAAACCTATCAAAATGGTCAAATGATGCCAAATCCTGATTTTGTTGCCTGGCAAAACGCAACAAATGCATATAATAACTGGAGACCTCTTACAGATTATACTTGGACAGAGGTTACAGGGAAGAGACTAGTAGATATTGCTATAGGTCCACCGATGATAAATGACCAATTTGATGCATTCAATAGGTATAGCACCTATCTTAATATACTTCAATCACAAGTGTATCCTAAATATCCTCTTCCTGATCCGAGCGTAGATCCTTCTACAATCCCTACAATTTCTCAGACAATCACAACAGATCCAAGACAGAGATTACAGCATATTCCTCTAATGCCTTATCTTTGTATGGGCAATCGTGGTATCTCCTATGGTCGCGGAGTTGGAAAGCCCAAACTGAAGCTGGACACGGTCCATCCTGCTCCTCCCCCTCCCCCTCCTCCTCCGCCCTATTTATCATCTGCATTTGCAGATGATATGACAAAAAAGTGTTTCGCCGATTTCTCAAGCACTAGTTTACTCCAGGATATGTGTGATTTCTACTATCAAGCTGCAGTTACAAATCAGATAATAAATGCTGATGGAACAATATCCTATGGATATATTTCAAAGATTAAGTCTGTTATTGGAAGCTCAGAGCAATCATGCGATGTTCTTTGTGAAATCACAAATCTTATTATTGATCCTGTATCTGGCACAACGAAGTCATCAACAGTAGATGCAGCTGCGGATCGTCGTTTCTATTTTGCGATTGTAAAGGCGAGTTGCCTCTTTGTTGTTGTTGGTTCTACAAATGTGAGTAAGACAGCCCATGATATTTTGGATCCTACCATTGGAGCAGGCGCGAAGGTTGTAACCTTTACACCCGTCATAACTAGATGCGCTGGAACAAGTATATCACAGACACAATGTCAGAATCAGGATAATATAAATGCAATGATTGGAATGTATAAGCAAAAGCAGACAGGAAATGTGCGTGTAAAACAGATCATAGGCTCTCAAAATACGGATGTAGCCAGCTGTTCAATGTCATGGCAGGAGGTAACCTATGATCCTACAACAAATGCGGAATCAATGCCCACAACAAAAGTTGGCACATTTTCCTATTCACAGGATAAATCCACAGATGCATGTAAATTTACCCTTCAAGGTTATGCACCTGCACCTCCAACCATTGCTGTAACACCTCTTGCTACACCGATTGTTCTCCCAACCCCTGTGCCTGCCGAGACAACTCTACAAGCTTGCTCGACGACGTGCAAGGATCCCATCATGGTGCAGAAACTTGTGAATGCGTTTAACACGAAGCCTGGTAACACAGATAAGATTCTTGATATCGGAAAGATAGTGACACCGTCGGCTCTGCGCTGCGATATTGAGGCTGATGTTTTTGTGTCGGCAACTAAACAGACCGTCAAGCAGACTGTCCGCTTTGACTTGGCGAAGGATCCTGGCGGCTGTGTCTTTAATGTTACAAATGTAGGCGCGGCCGGTTCTGGCACGTTTATCCAGAGTAATACGAACAGCCTATCTGTTCCTGTGAATACGAAGGACTTTGTGATCTCTGCGCAGCAGGCCACGACAGCGACAGCACAGGCGGCTCTGGCTAATGTTTCCAAGAAGATCTCACAATATCAGGGTGCGGCCATGACGGCCCACGACTCTGCCCTCGGCACCTTTGGACAGGTTGAGACGCTCGGCTCGTGCCCCAAGAAGTGCACAGATGCGGATGTTCTCAATGCCATCATTGACTTCTACAATACCGCGAATTATCCTGCGTCAAGGACGAATGTCACGAAGAAGACGATGAGTCGTGTGATCAAGGCGGGCACGGCGGGCACCAATCTGTGCGACGTGAACTTCGAGGAGAAACAGGAGACGTATGCGGATCTCTATACCTCGGCGCCGACCATCGCGATCACGCAGAAGACGAAGAGATTCACGATGAAGGATAACGGTGGCTGCAACTTTGTTGTAGATCCTGTTACGACGGTGGAGGGGTTCCAGGGTGTTCCGTTTAATGCTGCTAAAAATGTGGAAGGGTTCCAGAAAATGGGGTTCCAAGCGCCGCGCCTGAACCAGAGAAGTCAAGGGTTTCAAAATCCACAGGGTGGTCTGCCGTTCGCTGGGCCTCGGCGGGCCGAGGGGTTCCAGACAAAGACGGCGACTCCTTCTGTCGTAAATAGCTCATCTCCTGCGCTAAATCCTCCTTTCACTGGGTCTACATGTGATCTTGATTGCTCGAATCCTGATTTACTCAGGGCAGTGAAGTCAACGTATGAGAGCACGAACATTGAGGGATTCAGCCCTAGACGTCCTAAGAGCACATGGGTAGGTATGGTCGGAAAGTGGATGCATGGATTAATGGAGCCTTTCCAGGATGACACATCTGCAGATGATACGAGCGCTGATCTATCAGGAGCGGATCAGACAGATCTATCGGGTGCAGATCAGACGGATCAGGGTGCGGGAGATGGAACAGATACTGCACCAGAGGATTGGGCCACAACTGAGGAGCCTGCAGATGCTGACGCAGTGGCAGCTGAGCCCGAGAAGCCAACCGTCATGGCATCCACCACGCTCAAAAAGGTGAATAAGACCTTGCGCGTGGGTGTAAATAAGTGCGAGTTTGAAATTGTCTATGACTCAACATCGGTTGACTCAAACGGCAATGCGAATTCTCAGACAGGTGCCACGGGATACTTTACAGGAACCTTCTCACGGGAGCCGAATGGATGTGTCTTCAAGCCGTCAAATGTAGTAAAGACGACTGCGCCCATCATTCCTTCCGCGCCCTCGACGAAGACATCGAATATCTCCTTTTCGTTCTGAGCGTTTTTAATAATACTATTTGTCAACTTCAAAAGATAGTTGACAAATATGATAGTATGGTAAACTTATTTACTTGCGCATAGTCTTACTACGCTTGCTTCGCTTACTGCGCTTGCTTCGCTTAGTGCGGCGACCACCTGCTGCAGCTGCTGCTTCCCTCTTTGCAGCCATTTCAGATGCAGCTTTGGCGATATTACTCATCCAAGCAGGGTGCAGGTTTTTATTTGTATAACGAGACCTATTACAAGTCTGCTGGTAATATTTTCCAACATTAAGCCACTGTCTTTGTGCCGGTCCAGATGCAGTATTAGCAATCTTAAAAACATTCTTAGGAGGAGCAGCTTTACATGTTTCCATAACTTCTGTCCTGGCGTCCATTCTAACAAGTGTCGCGAAACCATTTTCTGGCGGAAGTCGATTTCGCCTTTGCCTCTTCTGCCAGATCCGAGTCCGTAGTGTAGTATGTTTTTCCGCAGAGGAGAAAGCTGGAGACACGCGCGTAACCCCACTGTTGTTGCGTGGCTCCTGGCCGGTGGCCTGTTCTCCAGGCGGCCATGCCCCTGTTATACGATTCTCTGAGATAGGAGACAGGAACACCTGTCGCCTTGGCTCTCTCTTCCAGAGACTTGGCATCGGGAAAGCGCTTGTTCCATTCCTCCGTATACGAAGAGGACCTTGTCTTTACTCCCTTGTCTGTCTGAAAACCGACATAGGCGCGCGGCGATTTGAAGGACATGGATCCGAATTTCTTGATTTCTTGTTTACGTTTGAGTTTTCTGGTTTTGGAGAGACCCTTGAAGTATTTCTTGGGTAAGAACATCTAAATGATAGATAGAAATGTCCTGCGCCTGTTCTCTTATGAGAGGTGGTTACAAGGCGACCCGCAAGAATAAGAATGCTCTCAAACGGTGGAAGGCCGGCAAGTCCATTGGATTCACTATGCGCTCTTCTCTGAAGGCCAAGGGCCTCATTCCGCGGACATCCAAGAAGAATCGCGGCAAATATATTGTAAGTAAGAAATACCTGTAAGTAAGATGAACTTCTTTGTAGAAGAAAAGGAGCCTGAGGTTCTTAGCCGATGCGGCTACAAACCAGGCGAAAGCCTCAAAGCCTATGAAGCGGCACTCCTAGAATCAGGTGCCGTGGCAACGGGCAAAGCACTCCACTTTTCTGCCGATCTACTTTGTAGCGGTGCCTATGATATCTGGGTAGCAGGTCTCTGGAATTTCGCCATTGATCACGTTGGCATTGCCTCTCCTCGTCTCTTTGTGTATCTCAAAAAGAGAATAGGAGAACTGGATGCACTCTTTAAGAAATATCCCGACGAAACCCTCTATCATAACGATGAGTTCCATACACGGATAGGAGAGATCATCATGGTCTTGAGAGAAGTGCCTCGGAGGCCAAAGCTGCCGTGGCCCAAAGTGGGACCCGAAACCCATCTAGACGGTTGGCTTCGCGCATCTGTTTCAGATGGAAACACGGAGACAGCTGTTCTACGGCGTGTCTGGAAAGGAGAGGGTGATATGATGGTTCTGAAGTTGGCAGGGGGGGAGCTTCTCAGGGCCGTCACAGGAGCATCTCTGGAAAAGACACTGTTTTGGGTGAAGTGGCTTTTTGAAGAGGAGGCTGGGATGAAAAAGGAGACGAAAGGTGCAACCCTTAGCACAATTCAGAGAGGGCCTGGTGGTTCCACAGAAGTGGGGCACTATATCGCAACTTTGTTTGTAGAGTGCTACAAGGATCTGGCGTCCAGACAATTGATCCGCATGAACGAGGAGGCTCAGACATTAATTGAGTTGTGGAGGGGAGGGGATCCACGCGTGACTCCTTCGTCTAGGAAAAAGATACTTGGCATCTTTGCCCAGATGCTCTGCGAAGTGCCTCGGTGGAAGGTGCCTGCGGCTCCTGCCCTGATTAACGACCCTGTCCAGGTGTCTCGCGCTGTTTCCCAGACGGGTAAGTTTTTTCGTGAGGTGTTGGCCCATCCTGCGGTTCAAGGTAACAAGGCGCTGATCAAGGCATTCAAGAATAGAGGGGCTCTTCCATCTGTTCCCAAAAAGAAGAGGGGTGTAGAGGATGAACTCAAAGAGAAGATGGATGCGTATGATGAGATGATCATGAATTTCATGAATAAATAAAATTGAAAACGGGGCGAGGTATAAGGAAGTATACCTACTCTACGCAAGAATGGCCGACCTACTTGTGAAGAAGCTTGAAGCTGCTTCTCAAGCCTATTATAATACTGGGGCCCCAATCATGAATGACGACGAGTATGACATGCTGAGAGAGGAGCTAGAGGCCCTGGATCCTACCAATCCCTTTCTTACAAAGGTGGGTGCGGCTGCAGAGAGGGGAACGGTCACTCTTCCTGTTCCCATGCCATCTCTGAACAAGATCAAGCCTGGCACTGGGGCGGTGGGGGCATTTGCTTCTTTAGGAAGTAGCTGGGTTCTCTCAGAGAAGCTAGACGGCATCAGCGCCCTCTGGATTCCGAGAGAGAAGAAGATCTATCTGCGTGGCGACGGGGCAGTCGGCCAGGATGTTAGTCATCTGGTCGGCCTGGTGCAGGGCCTGGCGGTTCGTCTGGAAAAGGGGTTCATGGTGCGCGGAGAGTTCGTGATCAAGAAGGCCGACGTGCCTGCTGGAACGGCGATCGGTAGGAGCTGGATCAATGGGCTCTTGCATCAGAAGGAGGTGAAGAAGGAGGATGCTGCGCTCATCCGCTTTGTCGCCTACGAGATCATGTCGCCTGCCAAGCCGCGTGCTGAGCAGTTCGCCTTCTTGGGAAAGCACGGCTTTGAAGTGCCCTGGTTCACGGTTGTTGAGAAGCTAACCGAGGACGGGTTAGCCGTCTACTTGAAGGAGAGGAGGGCTAATGGACCCTACGACATTGATGGCATTGTCGTCGGTCAGAACAAGGTGCCTGATTGGCACTCTGGGCCTATGAATCTAAAGAACCCGAAGGACTGCGTGGCCTTCAAGATGGTGCTCTTAGACCAGTGTGCCGAGACAGAGGTCGTGGCCGTGCACTGGGCCTTGAGTTACCAGGGCTACTTTATCCCTCGCATGGAGATTACGCCTGTCAAGGTCGGTGGCGCTCTCATTACGTTCGTGACAGGCCACAATGCCAAGGTGATCGTGGACAAGGGAATTGGAAAGGGTGCTCTCATTCGCATTCGACGCAGTGGCGATGTGATTCCCACTCTGGACGGTGTGCTCAGGGCTGCCCCGAAGCCTGATCTTCCTCCTGCCGAGACGTGGACGTGGGAGGGAGTGCATCTGAAGGCGAAGGAGGGGGCTGGCGCAACGGAGCTTCTGGAGAGCAAACTGAAGCACTTCGCCACCGTCTTTGAGATGGATGGCCTGGGGCCTGGCCTTGTCAAGAAGCTCGTCGCGGGCGGCATTACGACGCCTCGGGCTCTGATGGAGGCGAAGGTGGAGCGCCTCTCAGAGCTGCTCGGATCCAAGACGGGTATTTCCATCAGAGGAGAGGTGGAGAAGCTGGCCTTTACTGAGCTGAAGCTCATGCTGGCGAGTGGCTGCCTGCCTCGCACGGTAGGAGAGACAAAGCTGGGGGCCTTGTTCTTGGTCGAAAAGGATGTGAGGCGCTGGTCTACACTGAAGTCGGCGGAGGGCTGGAGTGCAGATGCTCTGGCGGCTTATTTGCTTACGATGCCGACCTACGAGGCGTGGAGGAAGGCTGAGTTTCCTGGGATCCCTTATCCTCTTCTGCCTGCTGCTCCTATGGAGAAGAAGGGCACTGTCTGCTTCACGGGCTTCCGCGATGCTGCTCTAGAAAAGAGGTTGGAGTCCATGGGCTACACAATTGGTTCCACGATTACGAAGACTACGACTATTCTGGTAATTCCGAATGGAGAGGAGAAGGTGAGTTCTAAGATCGAGTCGGCTCGGGCAAAGTCGATTCCTATTCGCAAGCTGGATGAGTTTCTGAAGGAATATAACCTCTAAAGTTAGATGTCATTGTCCGGTGTTTTCACAACAATAGCAACAGACAGTTTTTCTATTTTTACTACCGGTATAAGAATGATATTTGGAATAATTATTGTTATTATTTTTCTAATTTTTCTTTTATTTGCATGGATGTTCTCATGGGGCTCAAAGAGCACCCCTAATACTGTATCTAATAAAGTTATTACACAAAGTTCTATTGCAGCAGACACCGCGGCCACATTGGGTCAGAACATTAAGGGCCTCGCAACAGGCACTGCAGCCGATGATCTCAAACTCGTTAATATCCAGCCTCTTACTGTAAAACAGACAGGTTTCCTCGGACCAATTGATACCGGTGTCTTTGATGAAGTGGCAGGTGTTAAGAATGCTTTAAAGGCCGGTGTTCGCACATTTGTTCTGCAAATTGACTACCAGACAGATGCCAACAAGACTGAGCCCCTTTTTCCTAAAGAAAATGAGCCATGCCTTCTCTATCGTGATGATGCAGGTGTTCTAACTTCGCTCAATGCCGGCTCCATCAAGAAGGTGGCAGATGCGTTGGCGGCCTACGCCTTTGCGAATACACTGCCTGCCAAGGATGATCCCATTGTTCTCATACTCTATGCCCTCCGCACGCCTGATCCCGTGACAGCACCGAAGGATTATCTGGCCTACTGTAGCAAAATCGCCACACAACTTGCTTCTCTTGCGCCTTTTCATCTTGGCCTCACAACACAGGGAGATTATCACCGTCAGGCTCTCCAGGGTCAGCTCTTTACAACTCCCTTCACGCAGTTTGAGAAGAAAGTAATTATTTTGAGCAATATGGATACGAGCCTTTTCCGCAAGGGAATTCAGTCCTATGCTCCCGCAGACGATCTAGATTATTGGGTCCATGCCCAGCTCTACAAACTGAATGATACAGATAAGCTTGGTGTGACCTCTGTTGCATCTGCAAATACAAAGGCCAGAGCCATTGTAGTGCCAATTGAGTCTGTCACAGGACTCACTCCTGAATCACAGAAGGCGTGGGCAACAAAGAATAAGGACTATTTCTCAGTTGTCATTCCGAGTGCTCTCTCAAACCCTTCTGTATCAGATACAAATGTAATACTCGGATCCATGGGCGTAAATGTTCTTCCTCTGGACCTCTTTTCATTTGACGTGAAACAGGTGAGTGCCCTGTTTGATTTGTGGAAGAAGAATACGTGGAACATGAGGCCTGTTGCGCTTCAGAGTAAATAACTTGCAATAATACCGTCGTGACTTTAATTTAAATGTCCTACTACGTTTATGGTGGCAGGCCTTAAATTAAGGAAGCTCTTTGAGCTTCCTTAATTTAAGCGCCACCGATAGGGAGGAATGGAGGAAGATCTCCGATCAAAAGACTCTATAACACAAACAATTGTTGAAAAAAGACTTGAACAGGTTGTTGAAAAAGCTCAAGAGCGCATTGATAAAGAGGCTGCGGCAAATCCAGAGCTTCGCTTTGCCCTTGATATTGTTGAGCGCTTCCTAAAGAAGAAAAAGCGGGTTTGCTATGGCGGCACGGCCATGAATGCGCAGCTTCCAAAGGAACTCCAATTCTATTCTGAAGAAAAGGATCTGCCCGATTACGACTTCTTCACACCCAGCATAGAAGAAGATACAGAGGAGATTATAAATGATCTGAAGAAGGCTGGATTTGAAGAGGTGGCAAATCGCGTAGGAATGCACGATGGCACGAAGAAGATTCTTGTAAATTATGTGGCAGTTGCCGATATAAGTGAGATGGAGTCCGATGTTTATGAAAAGATCGAGAAGCGGTCTGTTACAATCAAGGGAATCCACTATACGGATCCTGATATTCTCCGGATGATGATGTATCTTGAGTTGAGTAGACCCAAGGGCGAGGTCAGTCGATGGGCAAAGGTGTATGATCGTCTTCAGTTAATTAATAAGGCCTTTCCGATGAAAAAGTGCGTAAAGGAGGAGAGAAAACCGAAGCAAATTCCCTTAGAGTTACGGAAAGAAATCCATGAGTTCTGTATTGAAAACAAGAAGATTCTGGCTGGAGCACGACTTGAAAAGGTGTATTTCAAATCAATGGAGAGCTCAACTCCTATACCATGGGAGACGAGGGAAGGTGGGGCTGTTGTTTTCTACAGTGCCGATCCGAAGAAGGATGCTCTGACTCTGAGACAAAGACTTCGGCTCCCTCAACTCGATATTCGTTATTTTCCCGCGATGGGTGAAGTTGTTCCTGCTCGTCTGGAGATGAGCGTAGGAAAGAAGCCGTTTGCACTTCTGATTCAAGAGACTGCGTGCCATTCCTTCAATACAATAAAAGATGAAAAGGGGCGGACCGTTCTGATTGCCAGCCTTGACACACTCATTTCTCTGTATTTATCCCTGGCCATTTTCACAAAGGATGAAAAATATATTTTTGGCTTCTCACTTTTGTGTGCGGCTGAGAGATTCATAGATGTGAATACGCAGTTACAGAGATCAAAACGGATAGGACAATTTCCTCCGTTTCCTCTATTTTGTAGAGGATATCAGAAGGGGTATCCGACACTTCTCAGAGAAAAGGTGGAGCGGATTGCAAAGGAGAAGGCGTCTGCCAAGATCAAGCAGCTCTTAGGTAAACAATCAACACGTAGAGTTAAGAAGAGAAAGAATAAGACTCATAAGAAATGAGCGAGCTCATGAGAACACAGAGGCTTGTTGAACAAGCAAGAGCGTCCTCATCAATGGCATCAGTAAGAAGAGCACAGGCATTCTACGGCGCGAAACCTTCAGTTCAAACGGAGAGCCAACTACTTGCTACATCAGCTTGCACAGCATTTGTGGGTCCTCTTCCTCCTTTAACAGAGAGTGCCAGGATTAATAACCTTGTGCAGAAGGTGCTGGCAGCAGAAGAGAAGTTTGGCGAGTTTGTTCGTTTTTTTCCGACACCATGTCCTGTTGTCCCACCTCTTTCTTATCTTCCTGCGCCCAGCAAGGCGTGCCCTTTGCCCAATTCTCCTCTAAATCTCATTGGTCCCGCATAAAAAAGAAGTCTAAGGTTAGAAATGCCTACGGCCATCTATGACTCTTCGCTCAATACGCGTATCAAGCAGTCAAAAACCCTCTATAACTTCAACCAGTCACTCAAGGATGCTCGCGTCATGAATGCCAATGTTACCCTGAGAGAGCAGCCGACGGATCAGCGCGCTGAGGTCCCGCTCACAAGAAAAATGGGCTCAATGGTGAATGAGCGTGTTAAGGTTGGTGGCCTGGCGGGAGGCGTTGATAGCAATTAGAGTTTTTGATTTTTGATTTTTGATACTAGTAGACTTTGGTTCTAGATTAGAACCTACGCCTTCTTGACGACCGACTTCATCACCGTCTTCTTGGTCACCGCCTTCTTCGGAACGGCGACAGGAGTGAAGTCATCCGCGTCCTCATCCTCCTCTGCGACAGCAGCGGTGACAGCAGCGGCGACAGCAGGTGCAGGCTTTGCAGCAGGAGCAGGCACGAAGACCTCCTCATCATCTACCTCCTCATCATCATCCGCCAGGGCCTGGAAGGCGCTCTGCTTGGGTGCAGGAGCAGGAGCTGTCTTCTTCTGCCCCTGCAGAGGCTGCTGCTGCTGCTGCTGCGGAGCCTCACCATCGTCGAGGAAGGCGAAGCCGCGGATACGCTCAGGGAGCGTGTCAACACGGATCTGAACAGCCTTCCAGCTGAGACCATACTTGGAACCCGCGAACCAGACACCCGTGCACTGGATGAGTGCCGTCAGGTTGGCACCCTTGACGAGAACCTCCTCCATCGGGATGTCCGTCATCGGGCGCTTCTTGTCATCGTAGACGGCCGTCTCGAACTTGCCGTCACGCTGCTTGAGCGTGACCTTGACAGTCGGCGGATACGGCTTGGGGTTGCCCTCTGCATCCTTGCTGAAGCGGAGAGACGGCGTGTAGAAGGCCTTGACGACATCCTTGCTCAGATCGGCCTTGAACCACGCCTTAGAGTTCTTGACGCCCTGCTCGATCATGTAGTTGTCGAGCGCAGAGAAGCAGTCAAAGATCGCCTTGGCCTTCGGGTTCTCACCCTCGTAGCCGCGGAGAGACATATCCACGCTATACTTGACCGGACCCGCCTTATCATAAGCACTCATACCATAGGGAACAGGTAGAGAGCCCACCTGCATCGTCAGACTACGGCTATCATAGTTGAGATAGGCCTGCTTGGCGCCGCTCGGCAGAAGCTTGGGTGCAGTGATCGAGATGTTCGAGACGTCAAACGAAGAAGGAGCGACAACAGCACTAGACATTTTGTTCTATGCTGACCGAAACAGGAATTTTGCGCGTCAATTTTTACCCTGCCTTACCGCAGGAATTGATTTTTTACTCACCCTTCAATTAGATGGCGCAGTCACAGAGTGAATACTTGCGCAAGTTAACAGAGAACCTTCCAAGGGTTATTTCAAGAAATAAGGTTCGCGATTCATCTGAACTTATTATGATACACCAGGCAAGAGCAAGCAAGGTCACACAGCCCTCTATCGTAAGAGGGGTATCTGATCAGAATGGCTGCGCCGCGACCACGTATGCCACTGGAAAGGGGACGCAGAATGAGTATACAAATATCTTACAGACGAAGCAATCTGCCGCGATCTGCGCAATGCCTGATCCTGCTGTCGCCGCCTATATTGTTCTTCCTGGCTCTTGTCCTGTGCAGTGTGTCCCGCCTGGACCGGTGACGAATGTGAGCTATTATTATGATACATATACAGCACCTTATCATTATTTTATTGTTAATTGGACCCCTGATCCGAATGCCACTTCATACACAATTACCTCTACAGGTGCAGGTTTTATCATTGATACGATCTCAAATATACAAGCTAGAATAGGATTTACAGATTTTGGACAAGATGAACCTATTATAATTATATCTGTTAATTCATGCGGCACGGCCTCTTATGCGTATTCAGTCTTTGCCTGCTTCCCTGCTGGAACCAAGGTGGCTGTTCCCAACGGAGAAAAGAACATTGAAGATGTGGCTGTCGGCGATATAGTGATCGGCGCATTCGGTGAGCAGAATCCTGTCCTCGCCTTACAGCATGTTCTTGTTGGTAATTCCAAGATGTATAAGATCAACGATGAGCACATCACGACGGATCACCACCCTCACGTGTCTCTCGATAAGAAGTTCTATACAATGGATGTTGGCACTATTGAAAACAATGTCTATGGAAAAGATATGCCTGTGATTGATGCAGATGGAAAGACAGTCATGAGACACTTAGATGGATTAAAGAAGGGACGCGTGCAGAAGATTGAGCTCGGCATTGAACTAAAGACTCTTGATGGACACCGCACCTTAACGAAGTTAGAGGAGATCCCTATGGACTTTAATACACGCCTCTACAATCTTGTGACCGGTGGAAGCCACACGTATCACGCAGATGGATATGCGGTTACAGGATGGCCGAGCGAGGTTGATTTTGATTACGATGCGTGGAAGAGGCGTTAGTCAGGCCGACGCCTTCAGGCTAGAGTCTCCACAATCCAAGGATATGTTTCTGCGGCCTCCTCCGAAACATGTACTAGACCCATCATCACATAGAGAGCCCCTAGCTTCTGTTTCTCCTTCTCTTCTGCCCTAGTGATAAATCCCTGGATCAGAGAAAGATTGGTCTTTTGCCACCAGCGGCGCGTATGATTTGTCGAGGCTATCGCATCAGGGTGCATCCGAAAGAGTTTTGTCGCCGCCTTCGCATGAGAAGGAACAATGGCTTCCCTCTCCTGGTGAGACAGGCCCACGCGCCAATTCCAGAGTTGGAACATCATTCTGTAGAATCGCAGATGACCTTCCAATGTGAGATCGTGAAACCATGAACAGGCAGAGAGATATCCGAGTGCTTCCAGCTTCATAAAGACATCCAGAACACGCTGATTCCACTCTTGCTCTGGGGTCAAGTTGTCTCCTTGCAGATACAGAATAGGGTATTTTCTCCGCCTCAGAAAACTCAGACGATCACGCAGTTTCTGAAGTGTCTGGGGAGGGAGAGGTTCTCTCGTATACGGATTCGTGGGATGCTGCCCTTCAGACAAAATATGGGAAAGAGAACGGATATCAAAGGTCCACAGACATTTCTTTGAATCGCCATAACTGAAAAAATAGAGCCTGGGAATATTTGCCAGGGACTCCATACTATACACCTCAGTGTCATTCTGAGAGAGAGCAGGACAATGGATCAGTGGTCCATGATTTTTATACAGTAAAAGAGGCAGCCTTTTCCTCCACCAAGTCTGAATCGCTCTAATCTTAATAAGATACGAACGAGTCAAGTATGAATTTCTTAACTCAGTCAACGTCACATATCTATGAGGACGTTTCCAGTGTCTAATACAGAAATCTCCTTTGGTGGCGATAGCTGTGCATGGGGCATCAGGGTGCTTCTTGCTCTTGACGTTCGCGCACTTGCGAAAGCCAGGGGTGGCATCAGTCATTGTCTGTTCTGCTTCACGAATCCGGAAAGAATAGATAAATACGTATAAAAGCAACTTTTTCTCATTGTGACGTAATACCATCACAACCATTGGTGGTGCTGAGCGCTCTTTGAAAAAGAGCGGTCACAATGTGAAAAGAGAGGGCTCTTGAAAATTTGAACAAAAAATCAACAAACTTCAAAAAAACCCCTAAAAATTGACGCACTTTTTTGCCTTGAGATCAAGTAGTGCGTAAAATTAATATGCAGAATACCCCGACTTCCAGTATGATGAGTGCCCCCGCTTCTAAGGTCGTTGCTAAGAAGGTTGTTGCGAAGAAGGAGGCGGCCCCTGCGCCGGTTGCCGCCACGCCGCTGCCGGCCCTGGTGACGCCGCCTGCCGCTGAGAAGAAGGTCGTGAAGGCCAAGGCCGCCAAGGCCGAGGTTGCCGTTGTCGCGGCGCCGGTTGTCGTTGCGCCGGTCTCTGCGCCGGCCGCTGAGGCGCCGGCCGCCGCGGCGCCGGTCACGACGCTCGAGGAGGACATCAAGACGGTCACGGGCAACCTCGCCACGATGCGCGAGACGGTTGCCACGCTCCTCGGCCAGATCAAGCGCCTGGAGAAGCGCGTGCACCGCGAGATCAAGGATGCGCGCAAGCGCAAGCGCCGCGTCAAGGTTGACGAGAACGGCGTTGAGGTCAAGCGTGCCCCGTCCATCTTCGAGCGCCCCACGCAGATCTCTGAGGAGCTCTGCCACTTCCTCACGAAGGCGAAGGGCACCCTGATGTCCCGCTCTGAGGTCACGAAGGCGGTGAACAACTACGTCAAGGAGCACAACCTGAAGAACAAGCACGACATCAAGCCTGATGCCCCGCTCAAGAAGCTCCTCGGCGTCCCTGAGGGCGAGCAGCTGACCTACTTCAACCTCCAGCGCTACCTCAACAAGCACTACGTCAAGGCGCCGGTTGCCGCGTAAAGTGTTTGATGTAGAATAAAAGTAAAAAAAAAAGAAAAGAAGAATATACATAAAAAGAAAAATACCTTTTTAGAATATCACCTGATGAAATTATAGATTACTCACCTATAATGGAGGGTGCAAACACCGAGTAACTTTTAAACTAATTAAACCCTGTCAATGTGAAGACCTATGATCTATTATACTATATTATAGGTCTTTTAGCTCATTTGGTAGAGCGTGCGGCTGTTACTATGATACTAATCATGACAAAAACCGCAAGGTGCTGAGATCGAAACTCAGATGGACCGTTTTTTTCATTTATTGTAATAAATGAAAAATCGCGACCCTCATTAGATGACATCATTACTTCGCACAGTGGCAACTGCCAAGAAGACTGATGCAAGAATTCAGTATGTTGGTGGGCCCTATTACTATGATACGAATGCAAAGAAGACCCTCTTCCCCTTCACATTTAAGAATGGCCAGCTCGATATCTCCACTGAGTCTGGATTCGACGTTGAAAGCGGCACATTACCGGTCAATGGAAATGGTGGTCTTCAAGTGAACTTACTGGGCGGCCTGAATCTTGTCCAGAGTATCGGCGCAAATTTCAAGACCTACGTGTATAATTGCCAATGGGGTGAGGATTCCTCATGGGATATTACCTCTCTAAACTCTATTAAGGTCTATACTCCCGGTGTTATAACAAAGGTGCAGCAGCTGAATATAGAATCGCTCCCTCTAAACATTGATCCCAATGGTTCTACTCCAGTTATCTCCGCCACGCCCCCTGGCGAGTTCGTGGCCGGCTACGCGAACTATGGATCTGCGTTTGTTTTTGAAAAGCCGCTCGTTCTCTCTGTGCAGACTGTTGGAAATGGAACACAGTATATCACATTCTATACATCTTGGGACCATTGATCTTTTTTACTTAGAACCATATAGAATGAGCACAACCTATCCTGATATCAGATTCGTCGGCGGCCCTACCTATGGCGGACATCTCTTTCCCTTTACGTATAACAATGGTGTTCTTGACCTGCCTTCGTCATTCTTATCAACGGTTGGAAGTAATGCGCCTGCAAATGAGGGCACGCAAGTGAGACGTCTTGGCGGCGACAATGTAGTGAATTCAGTGGGTCCCTCGCTGAAGAGCTATCTTTATGGCGTCACAAATCTGGGTGGCTACAAGATCCAGAATACGACGTCAATTCGCGTTGTCCTCACCGGTGTTGTGACAAAGGTGCAGGAGCTCAGCTTGGCGAATCTTCCCGCGACCATTGATAGCACATCTTTCAAGGTCTCAGAGTCTGTCCCTGTGACTGATTTCCTGGGCTACAGCGCGTGCTATATGTTTGACAAGCCGCTTGTTCTTTCCGCCTATGCGCAAAAGATTTCAGACAGCAGCTATCATACAATCTATGTGACCCTCTATACCTCTTGGGATCACTGAAAATTTGACTCTTGAAATAACCCTCTTCTAGTTACGAATGGAAGAGGGTTATGTCTATTGTATGACGAATGAGCATATGCCTCTTTTCGTAAAGGTGGGATATACAGATAGGACACCAGAAGATCGCTTAGCAGAGGCGAATCATGACACCTGGTCCATACCTGTCTGGAAATGTGAGTTCTCTTGTAAAGTAAAGGATCCTAGAGTTGTTGAAAAACTTCTTCATCAGATTCTGGATAAATACAGAGTTACAGATCGGCGTGAGTTCTTCCGCTGCCCAGCTGAAGAAGTTCGGCCTCTATTTGATCTCTTGAGGACACAGCAAGAAGAGGAAAAGGAAGAAGTTCCCGTTAAAAGTCCTGCGCCACGTGAAATTAAAAAATGTTTTCGCGATGGACAGATGTTGAAACATATGTATATGGAGAATGAATGGAGAGTGATCTATAAGGCAGAAAAGGGCGTATTTCATTGCCTTACAAATGCAACAGAATACGATAGTTTATTGAAGATTAATGCTGCTCATAAGTTGGCAGTGAATCCAAGTCTGAAAAAAATTGTTAATAAATGGGATGATTGGACATGTATGTCTGAAGAGGGAGATTTCATATCTATAAAAGATCTACCAGAAGCTAAAGACTCGAAATCCACGACGACCAGCTCGACTCCGACTTATCCCACTGTTCATTCAGATCAACCCCAAGAGAATACTTGCGATTGAGTAATGTCACATCCACGTGGCACGGCTTGAACGGGGTCAGCATATAGAGAATGTGGTGAATCTGTTTTCTCGTCAGTTTGCCACATGTATAGATATCAAACTGGAGAAGGCATGTCCCGTCTGAATGAAGAGTGGCAGGATTCGATGTGTTCCAGAAATGAAAAGCGATATGGCTTGTCTGGATCGTTGTGACTGCCGTAAGTCCCTCATTGTATTTCGGCGTATTCACATAATAGACATGCGGTTCACCAAGAGCCTTCATGTCAATATCATCAATCAGTTTCGCAACAAACTTTTTGATCTTATCCTTATCTTCTTCGGCAGGACAGTGAACTGTCTCAGCCCTGATCAAAAGATGGTGGTGTTGGATCTTATCTGTGGGCATTCTAATATATCTAGACTAATTAGATGGATCGACTTACTGGAAAAGAGGATCTTAGCAAGCTTCTTGAAATAATCATGGAACCTACGTCGAAAATGAACCCGAAAGAGGTTAAATTCCAGAAGAAGCTCTCTTCACTCAGTGATGAAGAGTTTGTAACGTCACTCTATGGTGCCTTATCAATCATTCCTGCGATGCGTCAGGCCGTTATTGACAATACACCTGAAGAAATCGCACAATTTACAGTCCCGGTTCTTGATAAACTGCTCGAGGCACTCGCAGTGGAGATCGAGATGCCTGGCTATGCTGAGCTAGTCCTAACTAGTGAGCCGATACCGCGGCTGACAAACATGCAGCGAGGTGGAGCGCCAGCACAAGGAAATGTGGCTCAACAGCTCATAGCTGCAGTTCCTCAGGGGGCTGCTAGGGCTGCCATTTCAGATAGTGTTGCTAGTTTAATAAACGCAGCAGCTGATGTAAAAGAATTACAGTTGAAACAGGCAAAACGTATCGTGTTAGAGGACATTAATACGTTACATGGCTGGTCAGAGACACTTCTTGTTGCAGCTATGACTGCAGCTTTACAAGTAATCCTCTTCTTTTTTGTCTTTTATGCTGCGGGTGTTGCAGGTGGTTTCGGAACAGTTGTTCTTCTTATAACTTTCTGGGTAGTCAGTGGTGTGGCGGCTGCCGCATCCGCTTTTAGTATTCCTGGAATTGTATCAGGACTTATCTCACTCATCCTTGCAGCATCTGGAGGTGTTGTTTCAGGTGCAGTGAGTGGAGTGGCCACTGGCGCTAAGAACTTATTTACAGGGGCTGCGTCGATGGTGCACGGGGCGGCAGCGACAGTTGGAATGGTAAATAAGGTTACAGTTCCTGAACCACTTACTGAAGCACAGTTAAGGGAAATGAGCGAATTAGAGGCAATTAGTGCAGAGAGAAGAAGACACGAAGCGGTTAAGCTTTGGATTAGTGGATTAGCGCAGCATATTGCAAATGTAAGAAACGAATGGGATTATCTTCTTTCTCAATTTATTGAGGTGCCCCAAATTACACTGGTTCATAGAGTAGCAGTTGGGTTTATTTGTTACATTGCTTTATTCGTAACAGTGCAACGTATTCGCGAAATGTATGTTCTTGCAAAGAGTAGGAGAACAAAGGAAAAGGTGAAAGAGTTAATGGGTAATGCGGATGCCTTATTAGAAGCATCTATAAAACAACAGCTACAGGCTCAGCCCCAGTTTGTTATGCTGCAGCAGCCTCCTGCACAGCAATTACTTGGTGCTCCTGCTGCTGCGCAGCCCCTACTTGCTGCTCCTGCTGCGCAGCCCTTACTTGGTGCTCCTGCCCAACAGCAGCGGTTAGCTAATGCTGCTCCTGCAGGAGGCAGACGCCGTAATAAAAAGACGCGGTCTAAGAAATCTAACAAGCGACGCATGACTAAGCGTCGTTAGAGCTGTAGAATAATCTCCTTGTGCTTCTCTTGAACCATATGTTGAGGAGAGGCAAAGAGAAGGAATCGCCCACGAAGATCTGTAAGGCTATCGATAATAGACTCGAGATTTGCCTGCTTTCTTACCATGTTCTCAATAGAACCATAATGCCTCATAAGTGAGAATGCCTTCTGAGGATACATATTCGGTATAAGGGCTGCACCGTCTACGCCGCAAAGAAGTGCCGCATCAAGGAAAGCCGACTGATCCACATCCTCCTCAGCCAGAACACGCGAAAGACAGATTTCCTCTGCGCCTGTTTGGCTAGGAATCCAGAGCCTCTCCACGCCTGCTACGAGGAAATCCATATCTGTTGAGACGACGGCTACAAGCTTATGATCTGACCATAGTGACATGAGAAGATCATCCGCTTCACCGATCGCCTTCACGAACGGAATCCCCTTTTCTCTAAGAAGATCCTGGAATGCATGGCGCACCTCTCGCGTCATGGACCAGGCCCTACCCAGTTCAAGCTGCTGAATCTTTCGCTCCAGAGAGGCGCGACCTTTGCTATCCAAGAACTCTTGTGATGTGGGAGATTCTAGATATGTCTTGAGGGCAGTCAGCTGATCCTTTGCCTCATTGCGCTGATCTCTGCGGGCCGCAAGCTCTTCCTGCTTTGTGGCAGGCGCCTTGCCATCAAAGACAAATATAAATGTGAAACCCACGAATGTTTCTAAGAACTTTAGAATCATTTCTGTGTTTCCTCGGAATTTATATAATACAGACATTGCATCTACACCGACTAGGCCTGGATTATCTAGAGCCACGGGGCGTCTGTAAGGGCGGAGGTAGGAGTAAAGACCCTTTACACCCATTTTTTACTGGTGGTTGAATTTGAGAGGCTGCTTCTCAATTTTTAGATAAAATATTTATTTTATTTTTTAAAAGGATTTATCATTAATAATGTCATTAAATATTACCACCTCGGAGCCGTAGGACTAAATGCAAAGTACTCTCCTTTTGGATATTATAGTCACTAATTGTTCGACCATCCTCAAGCTGCTTACCTGCAAATATCAGGCGCTGCTGATCACAAGGGATGCCTTCCTTATCCTGAACCTTCTGCTTTATGGCTTCAATTGTATCAGAAGGCTCAACATCCAGCGTGATTGTCTTACCCGTGAGCGTTTTTACGAACAGCTGAAACCCCATTGTATAGTAATGGTTTAGAACATTTTTTTAGGTGAGAAACTTATCCAATCCAGGACTGGTAAAGCGCGATGACGTCATCACCTTGCGACTCACATTCGGTAACTCAATACCTAACCGCCTGAGCTCAACCTCCCTCGCCACGGTATATCTAGCTGAATAGTCCTTCAGAGACGCAACGCCGTGATCCTTGGCCAGCTTCGTATTCAGATCCTGAATCCATTGCGCTTGGATTGACCATAACTTGGAGGCCAAGGCTAGAGACCCCTTAGAAGCATACGCGACCAAAAAGAGCTCAGCGAACGTCTCCGTTTTCGCCTCCTTAATTTCAACGGGAAGGGAAGCATCATCCGTGCAGGTTGCGTGGAGCATCTCATGAATTAGAACGCGCGTCGCCTCCTCCTTTCTGTAAATGACAACTGCATCTAAATTACAAGGAAAGGTATATCCGCCATTCACATGCTCGGGTCCCACATGCTCGTATAGATCGGGGAGAAGACGTGGAACGGGAACAACAAACCAGAGGATACGCACAGACGGCATATTGAATCCCTGGAGAATGCGACCCCAAAAAGGCCAGGAAATTCCAAGATCCTCTCCCTTCGGCCTGAGGATCACAACCTTTCCATACTCACACACTTTGCAAAGGAGTTCAGCACCGCCCTTTTCAAACAAGGTCCATAACTTCTTGCGAAACTGGACCTTGTCAAACGGGTCTGTGGACAGTGCCTCTTTTCTCAAGGCTTCATAATCTTCTTGTGTTGGATCGGCGTGCTGCCATGTCGGCTCAGGAGTTTTATATTGTTCTTTGACTGTTTTCACTATTTCCTCTAGAGTTAGAGGGAGCATCCTATTGGTGAGGCTAGAATTTAAGTCACGACGTTTCATGTTGGAAATGGGGTCATGGGTTTTTGGCTGGTTTATCTAGTGCGATAACGCAGATCGCACCTGCAGAAATAGACTCTCCCATAGAATCGGAATGCGATAGGAGGGGAGTGTCTGGCCTCCACCTGTGCCCTCGCACTTTGCCACCACTTCGAGGGCCTTGTGCCGCTGTTCCCAGGACAAGCCAGGAAGAAGAATTAGAGTATCTAGAACAAAATGTATACACTCTGTCCAGCGTAGATTACGCATAAGGAGTTCATACACAAACACTTTGATCTTAGGAACATCATCGAGCGTCGGCTTTCCCTCCTTGGTCCACTTTGTGAAAAGACGCGCGAAGACATCAGGCCAATCGGCCAGCACTTCGCCGCGGAGTTTCTGCCCATACAGATCAAACTGGCTGTCTTTGCCAGGAGTTGGCACCTCCACAAACCAGTCGCGCACACGAAGAGGAACTGGAACTTCTGATGTCATCCAGACAGAGAGATCGCCGTCATTCTGCTCTAAAGCGGCCTGGAGTAAGAGGATTGACTCGGTGGAGAGAAGATGGGCGTGGTAGAGGACCAGAATACGCGATCCGCGACCCTGGGCTCCTGCCAGAACCTGGCTTCCTTGGCCTAGCTTCAAGAAAACTGGCCTCAGAATATTCTTATCCTGCATACTCATGCGGCTCACGTCGAATCCGACGTGGACAACGGAGGATTCATAAGAGAACTGCCCCTGTTCCGTGACACGCTCACTGGAGCTTTCGTCGTTCTCTTCGACGGCTCCAGTGGTGGCAGTGGCTGTGCCAACCTGGAGATATTTCGTCTGTAGAGAAAAAGGATAGCCGCGGCTTTTGGCGATCAGTTGTAGATGTTGTAGAAGTTGTGTGCGTTTTCCTGTTCCTGGGTTTCCTCTCCAACAAAGGGATAGCGAATCCATCTATTTGAAAGGTGTTTGTATGTCTCTAAGTGGATCTACCATGGGGTAAATAAGTCGAATTAGTAGGCCTCCAATTTAAATTATTAAGGGGATTAGACTTAACAAGCGGGGCTGCCTTTAAATCTTCAGCGTTCTTATAAAAAAAATTAAATTCGCTAGTAAACGGATCTTTCGTGTATAGGGTTTGAGGGCGTTTTTGTAATTCTTCTAAAGGCCACATATCTTGTAGAGCCTGCTTTTCCCGAATCTTTCTTAGAGTATTATTTTGCGTCTCCGCTAGGCCACTCCAATTAATCTCTTGAGGCCTAGCAGGTCTTCCATTATTTGAGAAAATGCTGGCAAGATTATTATTGTAACTCCCCTTTCCTGGACTTGCTCTCTTTCTTGTGAGCCGATTCTGAAGAGCCTTTGACTTGGTTGTAGTTGCAGGAAGTCTCTTTAGAATATTATTCATCGTGTTATTCCTCTTAGCTTTGGGGACAGGTGCAAGTGATGTGCCTTCACCCCGTGCCATTGCTTCTAATTCTGCCCTGAATTCATTCGCTAGTCTTTTCTGTAGAGCCTTATTCCTTTTCGTTTGGTTAGACATATTTAAAACAGATCCGCTCCTAGGCTTTTTCTCATTCTTTACCTTAAACACCTTCCGTGTTAAAAATTTACGAGCCTTGTTTAAGAACCCAGGCATATCTATCTAAACCCAAGATTCTTTATAAAGCAGGATGGAGTGGGTTATACCGCTACAAAGATTAGAAGTTACAAAAGTTCAACTCGGACCTCTGATCAATGGCCCTAAGCCGCTCGCATCATTATCTTATATTGACGGTCAAACGCAATTTCCTTCACTTTCTATTTTATTACCGCACCTTATCGTAAAAAGCTATGACAGCAACACGGGGAAACTTGCCCTAATCCTACAGCCTGCGCAGGCTCTACAGAAACTTCAGGCTCTTCAAAGCACATTGTTAAGTTATGTCTATACGCAACAAGCCGCGTGGTTCAATCAAGAGCATCGGGAGATGGCTGAATTGGCTCGCCTCTTTCAGCCTATGATCGAGGGAGATGTTCTCCATTTATATTGTCCAGTAAGTGTGCAGGACAAGAAAAATGGAGGTGTTGACTCTATTATTGTGTATCGGTCGACCCCAGGGTCCCCTATTCAGTGTTGACTCTATTATTGTGTATCGGTCGACCCCAGGGTCCCCTATTCAGGCACATCAGGGTGTGCGACCCACCTTTTTACAACCGGGAGACCTAGTTCGCGTTGCTCTTCGTATTCAGGGTCTTTCGTTCCATACGCATCCAACATTCGGAACATGGTCGGGGCGGTTTAGACTACAGCACAAGATTATGGCATTGTTTATTAAGGCTGCTTGATGGTTGGGCTGCATTCAGCTCAACTGTCGGTGGTTGGGCTGCGGAGGATCCTCAGCTCAACTGTCGGTGGTTGGGCTGCGGAGGATCCTCAGCTCAACTGTTGTAACGAGGCGACCGACACCGCCATGATCCCCAGGAAAAGAGCGCCGTGTAACATGAAGAGAACATAGCGCTGGAACATCTGAGGATTTGCCTCAAGATAGTAGGAGGCCATAATGCCAAAGGCACCAATCAGAAAAAAGTTCGCAATGCCCATTGACTGGATTTGCGACATTGTCATTTTCTGAGAGTCCTTATTAGCACTATTTACAGTGATGAAAACCATAGTTGTCGCCACTGTAGCTAGCATTCCAAAGAGGAGAAGGTATCCAACCATATCTGTCCACTGCATATCTATCCAGTGCTACGAAATCTAACAGCCTTTTGAAAGGCGGCAGTTGAAATGATCTGCACATGCGGTAAGAAAAAGAGAAGATAGAATGCAAATGCCATAACAATAATTAATAAAGGTATGAAAATGCGCGTCCAATATAGATTTGCTGAACGCTGACTTGATGCCATCTATTTATATACAATAAGAAGAATGGTGAGACTGCAAACAAGAAAGAAAAGAAATGCTATCACGCAAGGCTTAGGCCCCTATCAATGCCACCCCTCTATGAAGCATGATCGTCCTGCCGAGGGGTGCTTACCAAAGGCTGTTCTAAGAAAAATCGCTGAATCTGTAGGCATTAATCCGAGTGCACCAAAGCTCCGTGCGATCCTAGAGCAGAAGCTCCAAGTGGAACCGAAGAAGGAGTGGAGTTTTCTAAAGGCCAGCCCCTTACCTGATGAAGACAAGGCTGCATTGGCGAAGCAGTATCTACGGCCCAAACAGCCTGATGCGTGGGTCTCTGATCCAGATATGTGGCTCGACTCTAATAACATTGAAGAGGTGATGAAACAGTATGAAGACGCCTATCCCGATTTTGAATTCATGGGCCCCTATCCAATTGATTTTGGTGCGCCAGATCCGTATGCAAAGGGGCAGAAGAAGTGTCTGATTAATGAGATGTGCGAGCTCCGTGTTACAGACGCTATTAAGAATGGCACTAAACACATTGGTGTTATCTATAATCTGGATCCACACTTCAAGGGTGGTAGCCACTGGGTCGGCCTGTTTATCAATCTGGAGAAACACATGACGAATTATTTTGATTCTTATGGAATGTATCCCCCGAAGCAGGTCGCGAAATTCATGAAGTGGCTCACGGTCCAGGATCCCAAGATGAAGCTTGGCTACAATGGGCGCCGATTCCAGCAGAAGAACTCAGAGTGTGGAATGTATTCTCTGTATTTCATCATTCGCATGATTCAGGGCGACAATTTCCGCGCCTTTTCTCGTCAGGCCCCTCCCGATGAGGAAATGCTGAAATTACGGCACTGGATCTTTTCAACTTGATTTTGGCGTGGTAAAGGTGTCGGGTCTAAAAAGACATAACGTGAATGTAGAGTATGGCAGATCCCAATAGCGACTTCTTTTCAGGCCGCAATGAGGCCATGTTAGACAGACTCCTTTATTCTGACTTCCAACGTCGTCTCGGTGGCGATCTCAATGAAAAACAGAAGGAACGCCTCGTAAAGACAGTTCGCCACTATATGGGCGAGGTCTATGAAAATCTGGGTGCGAAGCCTGTTCCTGTTCTGAATAAGGAGGTTCTCTCCGCAGTTGTTCCTGATTTCCAGGCCTATCTTCGTAGAAGCCAGGGCCTGCCACCTACAACAGGCGCGGAGGACCGTGTTCGCATGGACACGACGAACCGGTTCAACCAGCTCCAGACAGAGAGACAGGATGTGAGGCCGTCACCTCCTTCTGCCCCTGACTTCCGCATCGCTCTCGAGGACGGGCCCTCTACTGCGATCTCTCTCTTTGAGCAGATCAAGAAGCAGCGGGAGGCGGAGGCGGCGCGTGAAGCTGCTTCTGCCTCTGGGCAAGCGGTGACCACCCTTGCTGTCTCCAACGTGCCCAATCCTGGCATCGCCTGGAGTGAATCCACCGACATGTTCAGACAGACTGCAACGGAGGCCAGGGCGAGAGATGAAAATGCGCTTGTTGAGAGAACTGTTCAACGGCAGCAGCAGGGGCAGCAGCAGATGGCGCCCCCTCCCGACCCTCGTGCCTTCTTCTTCGGTAACCAAGGTTCCGGCCTGGCCGAGACGAATCCTACAGTGGCTCTACCTGAGGCTATTCGCACTCGCCCTTCTCTACCCCAGGACATTATCAAGAAGCAGGATGATATCGTGTCCTATAGAGAAAATGAGTATAATCTCTTTCTCTATAGCTCCGACCGTGACTGGGTGAGCAACTCGACCGAGAACCGCTACAATTTCAGCGTAAACTTTGACCCTGGCAATAACGGCACAGGCACCTATTACTCGACGGCGGCTCAGATCAAGTTCAAGAATATTGTCCGCATTGAGTTCGTAAAGGCTATTCTACCCACGGAGGGCCTTGAGATCCTCGCGACACAGGAGTCTGACCTCAGTTTCAACACGGATCTGAATGTGAATATTCTGTCCTTTCCCTACCTCATGCTCCGCATTCCTGAGCTGGACACGAACAATTTCGGCACAAATCCTGCTCTCGACTCTTCATTCGGTGTTCTCCAGTATGATGGTAACTGGATCTCTGATAATTCGGCTCTGAATAGGGCCTATGTGGCCATGATTCCGAAGTTCATGAAGTGTCAGAAGGTGTATTACCCCACGCCCCTCGCCACTCTTCAAAAGCTCACGATTCAGCTACAGAGACCCGATGGCAGCCTGGTGAGTGGTAATCTGGATACACTCGATATTAGCGGATTCACCTTTTCTTCACAGATAAGCACGTGGCCTGTAAATCCCGCAACTACAACGAATACTCTCTACGTGGACACGAGTGGTTGCTATATCTGGGTTCAGACAAAGTCGTGGTTCAGCAAGTTCATGGTCAGCCAGGGTGATCGTGTTATCTTCAAGAATGTTGAGCTCCCCCTCTCACCCACGACGGCACAGGCAGACTTCCTCAGCTATATACAAAAAAGCGCGGGGCATATTGTTGTAAATGTGGGATATTACAGTGTTTCAAAGGGATGGACAACAGGTGCAAATACTCAGGGATATTGTAATTATATGATTATACGCAACCAGTTCGCAGATCCTACAACTGGATCTGAAGGACTGGCCTATTATGGTGGATCTGAGGGAGCAAATGACACATTCCTCTCTTCATTTGAGGGCATCAGAGTAAGTAGGGGGCGATTCATCAATATGAATCACCAGACACAGGTGGTTCTGCGTGTTATCACGCGTGATATGGACTCGGCGAGCCGTCTACGGCCTGATAATCTGATTTAACTTCTCTATTTATGATGTTTACTTTCATTTAAGAAGGCTTTTTAGCTTCCTTATATGACAGAATTAAGTCGCGACGTCATTGTTGGTATAAAGGGATCCACTGTCTAAGAAGAGATGGAGTGGCCAAGCCAAGTTGAAAAGGTGTATGTGATCTGCCACCCTGTAAAAGAAAAGGAGAGATACGATCGCCTCTTGCCTCATATGCTGGAAAGAGGAATACCCAGAGAGCGCATTGAGTTCGTGGCACCTCACTGGGGAACCGATCTGACTGCTTCGCTTATCTTTCAGGTCTGGGATCCCTTCTTGCCGCGCGACTGCCCCACCTTGACATTCAAGGGACGGAGCCTCACGAAGCCCGAGATTTCTCTGAATCTGAATTTTTACTATGCCATGACGGCGGCGGTTGACTCTGGTGCCAGCGTGGTCATGACGCTGGAATCAGATATCTTTCTACGGGATGATTTTGTTCCTAGACTCTGGGATTTACTGAAGGATCTGGAGACTCGTTACACTAGCGCAAGCGGTAATGGAGGCTGGGATTATGTGAGTCTTGGAGAGGGTGTTGGGACACGGCCACCTGGAGCCCCAGAGTCCATGTATGCGCCGACGAAGGCCTATGTGCCGCCGCACCAACTTGTCTTTCGCTGCACGGACTCTATGCTCTTTCACACAAAGTTCTTGAAAAAAGTGGTGAAGACATATCTGCCGTTTCGGGAGATCATTGACTGGGAGATGAATTATCAGAATATGATCCACGGTGGAAAGGCGTTGTGGGCTGATCCTCCTCTGGCTGAACAGGGGACGTGCTATGGGCGCATTTTGACGAGTTTACCTGCTTGAAGCGTCGTGACTTTATGTCCAACGACGCTAACGACGCCGTCGTGACTTTATGCTAAGGCTCCGAGGAAACCGGCATAATACGCCTCTTACGCGTTAGAACAGGGAACTTAATCATCGGAAATGACCATACTCTTTTGGGAATACAGGGAGGGCGCACTTGATCCCTGATAATTCCCTTATAATTATCATCAGGATAGAAGGTAAGAACATATTCACCTTCCTTATGTATCTGAAATGCAGGCAACTTAATAATCTCTTCACGGTCCTCTTCCTTATGATCAGGATCAAACTCCCGAAGATGAAAGGTGATATTCTTCTCTTTACAGTAAATTCTTACAGGATCGAAGATTTCCTCAGAGATCGGCTTATTCCATTGATAAATCCCATAAATAGTGAGTTTATGGGCTCTACGTAGCATGTCCTCCTTCTCCCCTAATGTTTCAAGATATCCTTCGATATAAGGATTTGTCGTCATTTTGCTGACGTGATAACTAATAAATAAGCAAGCTTTTAAGCTTGCTTATTTATTAGTTCTATCACTAAATGTCCAACGACGGTATAAAGGCGCGAGCTATTAAGGCTTTAAATTTAACTTATACCGGTGGCGCTCATAAATGTCGTAAGTGTCGGCCAAGGCCAACCCTTAGGGTAGGAAATATTAGTTAAGTTAGCTTCCTTAACTAATAGTCACGACGATAGGCGCAGCAGGCTTATCATCCTTGACCCCCGTCGTTCCAAGAGGCGTCTGCAGAACCATATCCTCCTTTGCATACAGCGTAAAGCCAGTGATCTTACCCTTATCATCGCGGTTTGCAGCAGCCCAGAACTCTCTGCCCTTATACTTAATGGGAATGACAACGCGCTTTACCTCCTTGTAGGTATACTCAGACTTCGCAATATCTGCCTTCAGTTCAGGCTGATACAAGAAATCACCCACCACATTTTCTAGGTTGAGACACTGGAAACTTCCATCCTTATTCTCGGCAATGTTCAGCTCACAGTCCACCGCCGCAGACTTCATCACGTTTTCCAGATCCTCAATCACCTTCTTCTTTCTCTCTGAAATGACATACAGGCGCTCATCACTGGTGAGAACATATGCAGGCGCAGTTGCGGCAATAGGGAGGCCAAAAGAGAGTGCCTCTTTTCTCTCCACCTTGTCGCGCAGCCTGATTGTCTCATCCACTTTGATATCAGGATTCTTACCACCCTGTGCCTCCTCGCCGAACACACTGATATATGTATAAATACTCACATTGCGCTGATCCTCGGGAAGTTCCAAGTGAGAGCCAATGCGGATGGCGCGGCCTTTGACCTGTCTGAGACGCACGTCATTCCAGTAGGGCTCCATAATGTGGACGGCGCGCACATTCTTTAGAGAGAGACCCTCGGCGCCAGCAGATGTGATACAGAAGACACGGCAGAGCTGGCCTGTGTGATTATTCGTGTAGCCTGATTCCTGGAGAACCTTCTTGAGATTGCCAGGGAGTTCATCGAACTTGGCATTGAAGACGTCGAGGGCAAGACGGCGCACATCCTCCTTCTCCTCTCCTGAAAATGTGATGTAGCGGGCCTGACCATTAGAGGGGCCCTGACCCTCGGCACTCCCTTCAGAATAAGGCCCCTTTCTGAGCGAGGCCTCAGACTCGGGTGTGAATGCAGGGCCTGTCGGCGTGCTCACAATCTCAATGGGGGCGAAGCCATTGAGATCCATCACTAATCTAAAAATGCCAATACCCTCCATATCAAGAAACTGACTGTAAAGAAGACTGGATCCAGGCGCAGCGAGGATGCGCTCTAAGATGGCAGCAAACTTTGGACTGTATTTTTTCAGAGACTCCTCCTCGTCTGAAAGAATGAGAGCACCAGTTTGTAGTTTTCTGAGACACTCCTTGGCCCTTTGTAAAGCATCCTTGTAAGTCTCGCCCTCGCGGATACCGCCCTTGCAGTAGAGAGGAGCTTCAGCAGCAGCCGTGGCCTTCTGCTCCTTCTCCTCTTTGAGCTCCTTGAGAGACTTGCCCTTCGGCTTTACCGCAAGTGTATCAAGTTGTGCTTCCGCTTCAGCTTTTGCTTTCGCTTCCTCTTCTTTCTTCTTTTTCTCAGCAAGAAGAACCTTGAGTGATTTGCCCTTTACTGCAGGTGCGACAGGAGCAGGTGCGACAACAGGAACAGGTGCAGCAAGAACAGATGCAACAGGACCCAAAGAAAATCCAAGTTCCGCAGCAGCCTCTTCATCTGTTTTTCCAGATTCAACCAACCGGGTGAATTTATCTTGTGCATCTATTGATGCTTTAAAGGCCTCATCATCACTCAAACCAGCCTTCTCAGCCGCCCTTTTAGCATTGTAACCAACAGATAAAACAGGTATCATATTACCCTCATCACGTATCTTCTGCATAACCTTCTTCATGCCAGTCAACTCTCGCCCCTCGGCCTTTAGAAGTTTCTTCTCCACCTTATCACCAGGTGCACCACCCGCCTGTTCTTCCTCTTCCTCTTCTCTATCATTCGCATCCTCCTCCGCAACGGTGGCCACATCATCATTCTCTTCTTCAAGTTCAGGAAAGACCTCGGCATCAGCAGCCTCGTCTTCAATCACCGCATCCACAATATCTGCGTCGAGCCCATTCTCAGACTCGAGCTCCTGCTTATTGCGCGCCTTCGGCCTCGTCACTGCATCAGGAAAGGCGAAGTTACAGAGCTGGCGACTTCCCATCTTGTAATTGGACGACTTCGCCATCGCACCGATCTCATACACCTCGCCCCACACATCACCGAGCCCACCCTTGCCTTGCTTATCCTTCTTCATTTCCATCTGAACCTCCTCCAGACGCGCTACGCTATACATGGCCTGTGCATATGGTGAAAAGGGAACACGGATCACTTCGTCTGAGGCGACAGAAGGCATCAGATCCTGGCGACTTCCCTTGTAATACGATACGAGGCCTGTTAACCGCTTGCCCAGAACAAGCTTGTTCTTCACAGTTAAACCATCAGGTGTCAAGAAATCGGCACGGAACTCCTCGCCAAATGGGTGGAGAAGAGGAACAGCCTCCAGCTTCACTTCACCTCTGAACTTGAAACCGCCCGCCTTGATCGCCTCAAGAACTGACTGCTGTATCTGTGCATAGGAGGGTCCACCTTCTGTTCTCTCTACACCCTCTTGTCCCTCCATATTCTGGATACCCTCAGGTAACAGGGTAACAGTTACTTCTGTGCCCGCCAGCTGCTGCTTTGACTTTTCCACATTAATAAAGTCAACGTTGGGATGGGCCTTGAGAATGCGGAGAAGCTCTGCCTCCGCCTTGTCACCCGCCTGCTCAATAGTGCCCTTCAGAAGAGGAATGTAGCCATGGAGAACATTGGCGAGAATTCCGAGCTCTTCAGGGAAATTGATAAGAGGAGTGCCTGATAGACCAATGATCTTGGAGTTCTTGGCGGCGAGGAACATGCGGTAGAAGAGATAGCCGCGCTTGTAGTTCTTCTCTGCCTTGCAGAGGGTTGGTGACCATTGTCCTATCTCAACTGGCTCCTTGGGAACCTTTCTCTTCATCTTGGGAAGATCCTTGAGATACGGATCAATGGTTCCCTGCATCAGACGGATCAAGTTGTGGATCTCGTCGACCACGATCACTGCATCATTGAAAAAGGTGGGATCCTCGCATGCGAGTCTCTTGAGTTTCGCAGCAGAGACACCGTTGTAATTAATGAAGCGAATGCGGCCTGTAGGGTTCTTCTCCTTATCCCAGACGAGCTGGGAAAGTATCTGCTTTCTAATTTCTGTCTGCTCCTCGGAAGTCAGCGACTCGTAATTCGGCTCGGTCTGGCTGAAATCTGGAACCCAGATCTTTTTGGCTGTGCGGATGTAATTCTCTGAAAGGCCGAGGATCTCCGTGCCAAAGAGGCGGTGCTCAGGATTCTCCTTTTCAAGGGCGGTCCAGAAATTCTGGAGACGGAAATGTCTGAATCCGCAGAAGGACACCTCCTTGAGGAAGTTCTTGCGCAGAGAAAAGGGTGTCATCACAATGATCTTCTTACCCGCAGTCGCATAGAGAGCCTCTGCGCAGGCAATGGCAGTGCAGGTCTTTCCTGATCCGAGGCCGTGATAGACAAGGACGCCGCGGTAAGGGCTGGCCTGGCGCATATACTCGCGAATGAAGCGCTGGTAAGGGTATTTTTCGCCGGGCTGAATTGTTGCAGCCTGTTCTGTCAACATGAAATCGGCATAGGTCATCTTTATGAACTTGGCAAAGTTGCGATGCGTCTGCGGTATATAGCCGGCGGGAGGAGGGTGGAGATAAGGATCATCCAGTTCCTCTTGAACAAAGCCCTCGCCTAGAAGAGTGAGTTCATCATCGGCTTCTGCATTGGACTCGAGGTTTGATTCAGCGATTGAATCGTTATTGGAGTTGGCCTCTTCATTAGCCTCTTCCGCCTTTGCTTCCGTCTTTGCTTCCGCAGAAGCAGAAGCAGAAGCAGAAGCAGAAGCAGGAACAGGAACAGATGCGACAGAAGCAACTGCCGCCTCCAACTTCTCTGAAGCCGTTGTCGAAGGCAGCTGCAATTTCTTTCCTTTCGGTGCTGGTGCTTCCACTACCTTCTTAGCAAACATCGGCGTGAAGCTGAGTGCCGCCTTGGATTGAGTTGTTACAGGGCCAGGCTTGATCGTAACAGCCATCTCTTGCGGAGTCGCCAAGTCACGAAGTTCAGCTGGTGTTTCTGTTATTTTTTTACTCTTTAAAGTAAACCCTGGCATCCTAATAATAGGCACTACTTTTTCAGCTTCTCCAACGCAATACGGCTAGCAGCCTGCTCCGCCTCTGGCTTATTCCTCGCCGTAGCCTCAGCAATGACTACACCATGAATATCAAGAACACCCATTGTGAAAATACGGTCATGGGGAGGGCCTTCAACACGAACCTCCTTGTATTTGGGTGGCTGATGATACTCTGACTGAAACCAGCGAAGAAGCTGGTCCTTAAAATTCCTGTTGTTCGTGATCAACTCAACGAAATCCACATGCTTCTCAATAACATTGATCACAAATGTCTGAACAGCCTCAAATCCACGCCCCTTGCCCCCCTCCGTGTAATACAAAGCACCCAGCCACGCCTCAAACATACTCCCGAGGAGACGAAGGTTCTGACGTCCATGACACACCTCTTCCACATGACGGCTAATAATAAGAAAGGGTGCGAAGCCAACTTTAATTGCGAGATCCCCCAGCTTTTGATTGTTTACAATGTTTGTCCTCAGCGTCGTCATAAATCCCTCTCCCTTACCTGAGTAGCGCTCCCTCAAATAACAGGCAATAATCCCACCGAGTAGTCCATCTCCAGCATACTCCAATTCCTCATTGTCTGCCTCTTTGAGAGGAAGACAGTTAGGTGGTTTTTCAGCCAAGAGCATGGGTTCTTCCTGCTCCGCCCATTGGTCTGATTTATCCACGTAACTTGTGTGTATACATGCCTGCTGGAAATAGGATGCATCCTTCAGCTTGCCAGTGTAGCCGTATTTCTTTAGAATCGTAAGACAGTCATGAAATGAAAGATTACGATTCTTTGAGTTCCAAGGATTGAAAAGTTTGGGCTCCGTCATCTCTATACGTAAAGGTGAGAGATTTTTAAACCGGTGCGCCGCCGTGACTTTATTTTAAGGTAAATAGTCGCGACATTAACTTAAAAATAATGTCGTGACTAATATTAGAAGGATGGCTACTGTAAGAAATGGCATCAAACAAAATTCTAAAATAAAGATTGCCGGCGAATCTGTTTATCTTGGAAAACAAGTGGATGGCATGTTCCGTGTCTATCTAGATGAATATATCCCTGGAGCTGGTGCAAAAGAGGTGGCCGTTTTCAAGGAGACCTTCTCAACAAAGCCTCCCAGTATAAAAACATGCGGTGATGCGCCTCTTGTGATCCAGGGTCTCAAACACAGACGGGACACCTTGAATAGAGAACTTGGTGCCGATATACAGGGCACTGCCGCATCAAGACAGAAATTTGTTCATGCTCAGGAACTGGACCTTCTCATTAAAGAGTTTGAGGCTGTTCACTGTCAGCCTGGACAGGCTGCCACTGCCATTCCTGGAAGAGCCGCCGTTGAAATTGGTCAGACACTGAGTGAAGAGGAGATCAGAGAACTCTCGCGTAAATTCGCTATTCTCATCCTCCATGCGCAGAAACCGGTGGCCGGTTTTGAAGCCTATACGCAGCCCGCAAAGAATGTGATTGGTCGCCTACGAAGCATGGAAAAGGAGAAGGAGTTTATGGATAACTATAAGGCAGGTGGTGGGGCCATTCATCCTATTCTTGAGTTTATTCTTGGGCTCGGCACAGAGGGAGCAGAGAGATATAAGAAGCTTCTATCAGAAAAGGGTGTTGCCGATCTTCTACAAGATATTATTGCGGCGATCAAGTTTGAGTTTTCTAAGGAGCAGGCTGGCCATTTCACAGAGAACTTGACAGAAGAAGAGCCGCGTTTGAAGGTCCAGGAGATTATCAGCCGCATTATTTTCACTATGAAGAGGGGCGAGGAGGAACTTGAGGCACAAGATAAGGCCGCGGCCGGTCTTCAGGAACAGATTGTGAGGATGAGAGAGGAGGCTGAGCAGCTTAGGAAGCAGTTAGCTCTGGGAGAGGGGGCTGCGCTTGAGAGGGATGATCTTCATGGCCAGATTGCTGGGCTGGAAAAGAAGTTGCGCGACTCAGGCGATGAAGCAGCGGCTGAAAAGAGGGAGAAGGAAGCAGTCGTTCATCAGGCTACTGCTGACAATAAGCTGAAAGTGGACAAGATTACAGGACTTGAGCAGGACATTGCTAGAGTGAGTGGTGAGCTCAGAGAGGCCGAGAAGGCTAAAAAGGCGGCTGAGGCGCTAGTAGAGGCTAGCAAAGGAGCGCTTGGCCTCGCAAATCAGAAAGTGGCGGCGCTCGAACCTGCGGCGGCGCGTGTTGTTGAACTCGAGAGGGAGATTGTAGAAACAAAGGCCAGGGCGGTGGCCTGTGAAGGAAAGCAGGCGGCTGCGGCGGCCGAGCTTGAGGCTCTTCGTGCTGGAAAGAGTGCTTCTGATCTTGCAGTTGCTGGAGATGCAGGAAAGCTGGCGGCGGCAGCCACTGCTGAGGCGGCAGCGGCGAAGAGTGCCTCGGCCGAGTTAGAAAGAAGGCTTCACACTCTGAATGAAGAATTGGCGGCTGAAAAGGCAGAAACAACAGGGCTTTATTCTCAGTTAACATCAATAGAGGGGAAGGCGAAGTTAACAGAGGCCGAGCTGGCGGCTGAAAAGGCGCTTATTGAAAAGATACGCGGGGAGCTGGGCCTTGAAAAGGAGAAGGTGGTGGTGGCCGAGGGTCATGTTCAAGCAGCAAAAGCAGAGACTGCAGCCGCGGTTCAAAAGGCACAGGCTGATGCGGCCGCATTAACACGAGAGGCAGAGAAGAAGTTAGCGGAATTAAAGGGAAGTTTAGAGAAGCAACATCAAGCGGCTATTCAAGTCTATGAAGAACAGATTAGACAAGCTGGTAGAGACTATACTGAGAAGTTAAAGGCTTATAAGGGAAAGGAAAATGAGGCTCTGGCAGCAGCGAATCAGCGGGTTGCTGATCTAACCTCTCAATTAGATGCCCTGAAGGCGCAGGATGCCGCGCATGCTGATCAGATAGCTAAACAAGATAAAGCACATGCCGCTCAGTTAGCTCAAAAGGAGAGGGAGCTAGAAGAGGCTAGGGCAACACAGCAGGCTCTTATTAAAAAATGCCAAGAAGAGAGTTCTGCTCAACAGACAATCCTTGTAGATGAAGCAGTCGCCGCAGCTGATAAACAACTTGGTGAGATAGAGAGGCAACTTGCTGAAAAAATAAAAGAGGTGGCAAAGATCCAGGCGGCAGCGGCGGCGGCTGTGGCGGCAGCCGAGGCTAGGCTCACAGCAGCAACTATTGCAAAGGGGAAGGAGTGTGATGAGCAGCTTCAGAAGATCAGGGCGGAAGAGGAGGCCAAACTCAATCAGGCGCTTGCATCTGCGGGGGCCGCCGCAGCTGCAGATCGTAGCAAGGCAGTAGCAAATGCAACAACAGAGGAACAGGGGAAGACGGCGGCGGCGGTCGCGGCCGCTACGCTGGCTGCGGAAGGGGCTTCTGCTGCCGCAATTGCTGCCGCGACAAAGGAGAAGGAGGCCGCGATTGCCGCTGCTGAAAAGGCGCGCGATGATGCGATCAGGCTACTCAAGCAGCAGCATGAGGCGGATCTGAAGGCGATCAACGACGGGAAAACTGCTGAGATCGATGCTGCTCTTGCCCAAGAAAGAGTAGAACAGACAAGTAAGATCGAGCAGTTCGCTGCCAAGGTTCTTGCTGGGAGTATCAGCCCTGAGGATATTGCAGGTTACGCGGGTAACGAGTCCCTCAAGAAAATTATGCAAAAGGTGGATGCGCTCACAAAGAAGCCGTCTGTGAATACAGATCTCTGTATTCTGGTCTATTTTGTCAGTTATTTCATGGATACCATGGTGAATCCTAGAGTTTCAGATGATCCTCGTGATATGAGCAACGAGCTTTTTGCTAACATAGAAAGTTTGTTGACCAGGGTTGAAGGAAGAGGAGTATCGATGTCTGATCTTCTGAAGGGAATTCAGACACCTCTTTCTTTAGCTAATAAAATGAAGAGAGATACTACGCATCCTATGGCCTATTATGTCCAAGGAGATCAACGCGCGTTTACCGCGCTGTATGAAGAATATAGTAAATCGCCATTAAATGAAATACGAGCCAATTTAGTTGTATCAGATGGAAATGTGGATAGACGTAAAAATTTTGTCCTGCCTATTGATCAGTATACTGTTTTAGTGAAGAATGTTGCTGGGCCTACAGATATATTGAAGCTGCAAATGAAAGTTTATGATGGTGTTTCTCTTCCTATGTTATCAACGCAGGCCCAAGCGCAGCAAACTACAAAGATAGGAGATGAACTAAAGAAGGAGCACTTATTCACCTATGATTCCTTGTTTTTAATCTATCTTTTTGCGGCCAAGAGATTTATTCTAAAACAGGATCATAGTGCATGCTCTCTTCCTGAAGGTTTTGACAAGCTTATGGTTGCGGCTCCTGCTGTATCTGCGGCTGCTCCTGCACCCTCGGTTTCCCTTGATAGCTCTCATCTAGAAGAGATGAAAAGATTAATGGAAGCAAGGGCAGCACGAGGCTCCTGTGATAAGTTAAGGCCTGTGATTCGTAGCGGAAATCCCAAAAAAGGAATTGTTTTGAGTCCGAGCCTGGCAACTTATCTGTCTGCCGCACCTTTCTGCTTGCGCGATAAAGGAGAGCATCTAACTCATTCCTCCACCTATATGTATGGCAGTCTGCTCACACAAGTTAATGAGGCGTGGAGGGTAAAGCCAGCAGGAACAAAGCCGCCTCCAGGATTCATAGAAACCCCAGCTAAGAAACTTGAGATCGCTGGCCGCACCGATGAAGAGGGACTGATTGATATGACTGGATCAACCTTTGTCACTGAGGCTAAGCAACCCCTTTTTACACCAGGAAGTGGGAAAGTCTCAAAACAAGGAGCCCCTCTTCAAGAGACAACCCTAGGAGGCTCCAGCAAGCTTCATACGCGCAAAAAGGGACGCGGTAAGAAAAACACCACAAAGAAGAGATGAATCTGGCCCTCAAAGCAAAATACGCATTCTATTCGGCCCTTGTGTTCTTCCTCGTGGCCAACCCAGAAACCTTCAAGATGACTGAAAGAGTTCTCGGATGGATCTTCACGATCGCGGATACAGGTGGGTGTCCGACAGCGGCCGGCTTTTTCTTTCACACTGTGATCTTTTTCTTGGTTCTCTGGGGCATCATGCTATTTCCAAGAGATCCCGTTCAACCTTCTTTGTGAACTTGACATCATAAATCTGTTTGTAGACATAGGCCTCCGCCAGGTTTCCTGGATTTTCTAGACCCTTTTCTTGAAAGGCTAGAAAAGCGGCTGCATACACTTGACAGTGGTCCTTGCTCCATACAGGATCGGTGGGACTCGGTAAGGCCACCTTGTGCCACACACCTCGTTGGAAAGCACGGATCATCTACTATCTAGAGAAAGATCTCTTTAACGCCGTGAGTAAAGCTTACTTAAGCTTTATCTCCAACGGCTAATAAGAATGCTAAGACTTTTCGCCCTCGCCACTTCCACCTACATTGTAAACGCTGCGAACACGGTTCGCGACTGTTCCGCCGGCACATCTGTTTTCAAGTGGGTCTCTGCCTCCGTGACTCCTGATCCTGTTATTCCTGGGAAAGACAGCACCCTTTCTCTGGCATGTGAGATACCTTCTGGAGTAACCGTGACAGGTGGAACGGCCGAATACGGGTTCACTTTCAATGGAATACCTTTTTCACCTACAATTGATGACCTATGCGCTGATGTCGCATGCCCTCTGACTCCTGGCCCTTATAGCAACTCCACGACGAGCCAGTTCCCGTCCGTGTCTGGAAAGATTGTAAGCACGATCAAATGGAAAGATGAGGCTGGAACACTCCTTTATTGTCTGGAAACCACCATCAAAACGTAAAGTATAGGCGACGTTACCGTGTATACTTTAATATTAGAAAGCTCAAAGAGCTTTCTAATATTAAAGGTATTACGGATTATTAGTCGTTTGACATTAATTCTAAGAAAGCTTTAGCTTTCTTAGAATTAAGTCACGACGTTACGGTTAAAGTATAGATTTTAAAGGGACCGCC